>Ga0209935_1001077_pt1 | contig 49578 bp, 50 predicted proteins | sample ThiBio_1000_plan_2_FD_183958 | JGI IMG/M metagenome (GOLD analysis project Ga0209935, IMG submission 183958) | Wastewater bioreactor microbial communities from Cape Town, South Africa - Thiocy_cont_1000_plan (SPAdes) | ecosystem: Engineered > Bioreactor > Thiocyanate-remediating >... | reverse complement strand
TCCCTTGAAATTTACTCCAAATTAAGTTTAGCTGATGCGCAGGATAAGTATAATGATGTTATAGGAGATTTTCCGATCTGATATTCTGGATTTTTGCGTCAGGGCGCAAGTTCCGGAGCGCTAGGCCAAGTTCCAATTTTTGATACGCCATGATTCTTCCTTACAACGAATGGGTCATCCACTTTTTTAAAATAGAAATAATGTCACATGATTATCAGGTTAAGCTTAAGATAAGCAGGGTGACGGATAACCTCTTAATTATTGAGTTAATTACCAGTACTTTTTTTACGTATTGGATTGCGGTGTATCTGCGGTTTTTGAGGCAATGTATAAAAATCCTGAAAATAAGGTCTTAAGGTTGCTCATTGATGGGGGAAATTGATTTTTAATATTCAGAATGTTACTCATTACCACGTTTCCTTAATTTGGTTTGAAACAACAATCAACCGAGCGCTTTTCCTGGAACGGTTAAATCTTGATCATTCTATCGAATAAATTGTGTTCAGTCACCCTCATTTTTAATGAACTTAACGTCTTGATGTTCCTCCAAACAGAAGCGTTGTTTAAATCCCATCAATCAGGAAGTAATTTATTGTTATTATCCTTGATTGCCCCACAGGGTTACCCACAGAATTTGTGGATAACTTTATGGAGCTATATTTGAAAGGTATTTATCATTGGGAACAGTGGAGGCTTTATATATAGAGATCACAAACTTAAGTGTTCCCCCAAAAATCCTTTGAACAAAGAGTTACATTACAAAAATGAAGACTATAGACTCTTAAATTCATTCTTATTGATGGATTAAAAATAACATATTGAATTAAATTTAAACGTTTATTTGTTAGGGGCGATGGGATTTTTGCCTATCTAAAGGCATTTTAGATTAAAATTACTTTAAAAATTTAAGCAAATACGGGAATATCTGGATTGTCTAGCGTGAAAAACCGCTTTATTTTCTTGAATGTTTCAATAAAAAATTCAGTGGTTGACGGCTCTTTTAGGCGGCAATTTGAGGTATCCAGAGGCGCTGAAATACCAGCAAGACCCTTAGCACGACGCATAATCAATGCATTTAACAGGTTAATGCGCTCAATATCCAGATGATAAAGTCCATGTTCGGCCTTCCCTACCCTCTTTTGTTTTAAACCCATTCTACCAAGTAACATAGAAAGGAAGCGTAAAGGGTCGCGTTGCAAAAGTTGCGCGGAGGGAACGGAGATGAGTCCTTGAAGAATGGTGCGATGTTCTTCTATCCAGGTTACAAAACCACTGTTAAGAATGCTGTCTTTGGTGTATTGATAATCGTTAAGCGCTAAGGTCTGATGGGTTGTGGTTAAATGCAGTGTTTCCAGCACTTTTTTATAAAGCAGTTGCAAGGTACTAAAATGCGTTAAATCCGCTGCAAATTGCGCCCCATCTTCAAGTTGGGCAACGAACCTTTTTTGCGCAAGGGCTGCATCGCCTAAAGCAAGCTCTAGAGCTAATACCTGTTTTTTAAAGCGTCCATCATTATCCATATTCGCCATGGCGGTAATGGATGCTTCATCTCGTTCTGACAGATTATAAAACTCAATAAGCTGCTGTTTTTTATACTGCCTGGATTCGCTCATTGTTTTGCGTGGTTTTTGAGCGAGAGCTACTAACTGAGCCGCGGTTAAGGGTAACTGCTCCTGGCTGATAAGGGAGGCATCTTGTTCAATGCACGCATTTTTAAATTGACGCAATTGTTGTTGGGTGGTTACATCAAGGGTGGTATCAAAATAGGTGAGCTTCATGCCATCATGCAATGCCAGCAGGGAGAATTGCTGGTAAAAATCATTAAAGCTTGCATGACGCGCCTGGGTCACTAAAAGAGTTAACTGTTCGTAATCAGGGTTTAGAATGATACGTTGTCCCTCTTTATCCAGATTCATAAGGCTTATATCATACTGATGTGTGTTTAACCACTTAGAGGCAATAACATCAGGATTTAATGATTTAAAGGCTTGTCGTTTATCACAAAAAACGTGCAAGGTTTTGTGGTTTCGGATTCGTCCTAAGGCTTGCATGCAATCATTGGCGGTATTGACCTGGGCGTTAAACACACCGCCTACAAAATCAAAATGTCCGTTATCAATAGAGACACCGGTACTCACCGATGGGGTGCATACCAGGTAATCGTAGCGTTTTGACACAACATTTACGTTATTAAAAAAAGCCTGATTTTCAGCATCGCCTGCATTATCGCTGGAAATATAAAGACCTTTCTTTTCAGGAAAGGCCATGTTCAGCGCTGAATAGGTTTTAAAGGCTTCCTTTTTGGAGTTAAAGGCGAGGTATACTTTTTGTTCTTGCTCTAAAGCCTGCATGGCGGTCATTTGCACGCTTTCTGGGCTGTCGTGAAACGCAATTTGGCGTGCGCTTCCTGGCTCAAAGCGGTTAAAATGAATGGTGACGGGTTGATTAGGGCAAAATCGTTGAACCATTTGTACTGTTGCTTGAGATAGATGTGCATCCAGGCAAATCAAACTTTTGGCATTTGTCATGACGTGTTGCAGTACAGAAAATATCAGGGGTTTTTGTTCAATATGGGAAGTCAGGCGTGCAAGAACCTGTTCGATTTCATCAATAATGACCACATCATAGTGTCTCAGTGAGCCTTCGGCTGTCAGTTTGCCTAAGGAATTGAGGCAAATGGCCAGGCGATGTTCGATTTGTAAGTCAAAATTATCACATTCATTATAACTGGTTAATCCTAATCGAGAAGCAGCACTTTCCACCAGTGAAATAAGATGGGTAGTAAATAAAATAGATTGTTTAGGGTTTTGTTTCACCAGGTGTTCTACGATGGCCGTTTTTCCTGTACCAATGGCAGAACGCACTAAATGTACGCCCTCTCGTTTAAATACATCACTGGGTAAATAACGACTGTTATAAGATAGCTTTACGCCATCTCTAAATTGACCAGGTGCCACCGCTCCATGGGCATGTTGGTTAAAATGTCGTAATTCATGCCATAAGCCTAAATGGATATCTGGTTTTTGGGGGATGGTTGAGACTAAGCGATTTAATCCGTCTAACCGATGTAAATCATTAAAGTCAGTAGCCTCTTTAATCAGTTCTGAATCGAATGTTGAAAAATCAGGCGTGCAGACCAAGGTGCCTCTTAGTTTAAAAGCAGTACGGTTAGCTTGAATGAGTCCGGTGTTGCCTAAAACCCTACCAAATTTGGTTTTAATATCGGCTTTTTGCCAGTCATTATCAGCCCAGATAATAATCTGTGTTTTAGGATAGTGGCGTTTTAATGATTTACATACAGGGAGTAAGTTAAAGGCATCAAGAGCTGCAAAGACAGGCTCACCAATCGCACGATGGATGCTGGCAGCAGTTGCCACCCCTTCGCATACATGAATAGTGCTTATTTTTTCAGGTAAGGAAGGACAACCTACGAGCGCAAAATGCCCTTTTTTAGATAACCCTTTTGTAAAGCGTTTTTGACCGTCATTAAAAATACGTTGCAGACCTAAAAAAGTATTATGGGTATCAATAATGGCCACTGCAATATGATGTTTGGCGTGTTTAATTCCTGGAATAATACCCTCGGATAACCCTTTTCGTTTGAGGTAGTGACTATTGTCCGTATCAGTCATGGATTGCCAGGATTCTTTATCACGAGCAATCCAGTCAATGGGATTGATTTCTGGCACGGGTTCTATACGGGGTTTAATTGCTGTCTTTGCGGGTGATGAAAAAAGCCCTACCCTCGCCTCTTGCCATAGTGCTTTAAGTACGGACTTGCTATCAAAGCGCTCAGAATGACCACCGTGTCGAAAGGTGTAATAGGTCAATGCGAGATAAGGGATCCCATCGCTGTTATATTCTATCGTTGCGCGATAGCTTTGTTTTTTAGCTGGTTTATCAATGTAATGCCATCGATTGTCTACGATTAGGCCGCTTACCGGTGTTCGCAGGTTTTCCCCATGAACATTGAGAAACGCAATTGCCTCATCAATCAAGCGAGCCTCGATGGATTGCTTGTTCTCCGTTGCCCATTGGGCAAAAGACTTACTACTCACTCGTTCTAACGAGTTGTTATTTTTATTAAAAAATCCCATTATACATGTCCCTTACACCAAAAAATCTTGATGTTTATAGGGAACAAAGCTAAACTAATCAGTGTGGTTGATCCAAAAATTTCAATTTCATTGATTATTTTTGGTGTTTAGCTTTGTTCCGAGCTAATTGTTATATTTTGTTGAGGAAGAGTTTGCAGACTTTTCCTCAATGCTCTTAATTCACTATATACCCTCTCATCATCTTATTGCCCTTAATTTGAATCATCTAACTTTCTCATTGTATTGGAAAAAGTCATATTTTTTATTATATCTAAAATCATATTATCCTAACAGAACTTATTGTGTCAATCATATTGATTTAGTTCCTAAATAGAACTAATATGGTTCTTTAGTACAGCCTTTTCATCAAATAAATGGTTTGGTTAATTCCTAATTGTTTATTAACTACACATATAATAGCGAGGAATCATGATGACAGAAGCAATTATAGATTTAGACGTTAATGACAGAATAAAAAAAATAAGAGACTCACATTTATTAAAGCAATCTGATATTTCTGAAATAACTGGGTATTCAGTAAATACCATAAAAAAATGGATGATGGGTAGGGATCAGAAACATTACACAAAAGCACCAGTACAGGCATTAAAGATATTAGAGAGTTGGGCTGATAATGAGGGTAACGTTGATGATCTTCATCATAAGATATCTAATAAAACCGCAGATGTTTGGAGCATTATTACAAATAAGGGTGGAGTAGGAAAAACTACGCAATCATTCAATTTCTCACTTATTTTGGCGAATACTCACAAGAAAAAAGTGCTAGCTATCGATTTGGATCCTCAGGGACATTTAAGTTTATCTTTAGTTAAATCGCCATCAAATATAGGATTATCTACAAGTGATCTTCTTCTCGGAAAAAATGGTACTCCTTTTAAATACAATGATCATCTTGATGTGATTGCTACGGGAAAGGAATTGCGAGGTGTTTTGGATGCAATTCCCCCACAAGATCTTTTGTTTAGATTAAAAGAGAAAATAGAAGTATATAGAACTATTTATGATGTAATAATTTGTGATGGGATACCCACAGATTCTCCTTGGTTTGATGCGATTTTAGCTGCAACAACTAAAGTTGTTATGCCTTTTACTATTGATTTATACGATAGCTGGGGTATGCAAGATGTGTTTGATAAAGTGGATGTTTTAAAAATGAGAAAAGTCGCAGATAATTTAAAAGTCGCTGCGATTGTAGGTAATTCTATGTCAAAACCCATGACGGTCTTTGATAGCGCAATTATCAATAGTTTAAAAGAAACCTATCCCAATGAATTTTGTCCTATTGTTATTTCTAAGAGTGTAAAAGTAAAGGAGTGTAAAAGCCCAGCCATCTCTAAATCGATTGTAGATTATGAGCCAACATCTAAGGTAGCTGTAGAATATCTTGGTGTAATTGATTTTATTTTAAAGGCATAAGGATAAAATGATGAAAATTGATATGAGAAAACAGGCTGTAACTGGCGCTCTGATTAAAGATAATACGGCAGATTGGAAAAATATTGCAAATAAAGAAATAGAAGAAAATAAAAATTTGAAGGAGCAGATCGACTCATTAGAGAAAGAATTAGCAAATAAAGATAATTTTAACATTATAGAAATTGATCCTAAAAAATGTCGAAATTGGAAGTATGCAGATAGAAATCGATTTGAACTAGGTAGTATTGAAGAGTTATCTGAAGATATAAAGCAAAATGGACAGTTGCAACCAGCTATAGTTAGAAAGATAGATTCTTTAGATTATTCATATGAAGTAATTGCAGGTGAACGAAGATGGCGAGCATGTTCCTTTTCCAATATAAATTTAAAAGCTGTTATAACAAATGAAGATGATGCTGGTTGTTTGGTAATTCAAACAAGTGAAAATAAGAAAAAAAGTTTATCTGCTTACTCTTTGGCTGTTGCTTATGAAAAATTAATGACTGATTTGAATATTAGTCAAAACGAGTTGTCTAGAAGATTGAATATACCAAAAACATCATTTAGTGAACTAATGTCTTTTAATAAGGTACCAAAAGAAGTTTGGGAAGCAGTAGAAGATATGACAAAAGTAAAGCCGAAGACAGCAGCTTTTTTATCCTTGATGTGTAGCAAAGGGGATGATTATTTGGCCGCTATTATTAACTTTGCTCCTAAAATTCGAGAGGGGCTTGGAACAGATAATCTTACCAAGCTGATAGAAAAGCATCTATCAAACATTAAGACGAATAGGAACTCTTCAAGAGTTTATGAAGGAAAAACAGGAGAGGTTTTATTTCGCATTACCAGTGAAGGAAGGATTTCATTGTCAAAAACCATGGTTAAAAAAATTGACATTAGCAATTTTACTGAGTATTTAGGTAAATATTTAGAAGAGTTAGTATAGTGTACGCGCCGCGTACACTAACGAAAAATAGCAAATAGCAAATAGCAAATAGCAAATAGCAAATAGCAAATAACTTATACCGTAGATTGAATAAGTTATAATTTAAACTCCTTAATGAGTATACCTATAGAATGTTAAAATTTAATGAAGATCAAATTAGAAAATATAAACAAAGTGCTATTGGAGGTACAGGATTTCTTGCATTTAGGGATATAGAAAAATTCGCCAAGAAGTATAATCTCGATCTAACCTACGTTTTAGATTTAGGATGTGGTTCTGGAAGATCTACCAATTATTTGAGCGGTTTTTGCAAAAAAGTTAATGGATGCGATATAGATCTAAATGCAATAGATAATGCAAGAAAAAATAGTAATAAAAAAAATTCCCTTTATTTTGAAAATGAACGTGAACAAGAACTATATCAGTATAGTAAATATACATCGATATTTTCGATATTGATGTTTTTTCATATGTCATCAAAAGAGGAAATTAAGACAGAGCTTATGAAATGTTATAACTCTCTGGAAAATTTTGGAAATTTAGTGATTATTAGTGGAACTAAAAATTTATATGTTCGCAACTATCTAACGGTGAAAAGTATCGGTGAACCGCCAAAATATGATGGGGATCTTGCTAAAATAAAATTGTTAAATATAGATTGTGAAATTGAAGATTTTTATTGGAGTGAAATCTGTATTAAGGAAATTGCAGAAGAGGTTGGTTTTGATCATTTAGAAACTTATTTACCTTTAGGAGATAAAAAAGATCAAATAAATTATATAGATGAAATAAAGTATCCACCCTATTATTACATTGCTTTAAGAAAAAAATGAACAAAAACAAGTATAAGTTAAATATTGATTTTATAAATGACAACTTACTTTATACCCCAATAGGTAGTGGCCACAAGAAGCCATCAAAATTGGATTATGATGATGTTGCTAAAAATCCTGACTTTATGAATAATTTTTCAGGGAAAGATGCGTATCTCATTGGGACAATTTTTGCATCTAAAAGCTTAAATAAACTTAGCTTGGCAAACTCACTATCAAGATATAAGTATCTTGTTTTAATATCAATATTATTTGTTACTGTAATATTACTTAGTAACATTCTCTCAACAAAGTTGATAAGTATAGGTGGATTTACGGTAACAGGCGCAATGCTTGTTTATCCATTTAGCTATATTTTTGATTATATAATAACGGATATCTATGGGTATCAAAATGCAAGAAGAATTTTATTGTCTTGTATAGCATCGTTAATACTATTCGATATTTGTATTTATTTGATTATAATTTTACCTCCATCACCATTTTGGAAGCTCCAGCACGATTTTGAATCAGTTTTCTCTGGAATGCTTAGAACTTATGTCGCTTCAACTATAGCATTTACAGTATCATTTTTTTTATCTTCCTTTATTTTTCAAAAATTAAAAATTAAGAACAAAGGTAGGTCATTATTTAAAAGAATTTTTCAATCTCTTCTTATCTCAGAAATTTCAGACACAATGCTGTTTTGTTTTTTATCTTTTTATGGGATATGGCCAATAGAACATATGATGAAGTTTATTTTGGTTTCCTATTTTACGAAGATAACTTATGAGATTGTCGTATATTCTATTATTACCAAACCATTGATAACGATCATTAAAAGAGAAGAAAAAAGCGATATTATTGATTGGGATACAGATTTTTCTCCAATTAAATGGGAAATAAATTATGATGAATCGAATAATGTTTATTCTAGGCAGGATGTAAATTAAATGATTTAGTAATAGAGCTGACAATATTTGATAAAGTATTAACATTGAATTTTTCTAAAATAGAAAGAACAGTGTGTTTGTCTTTAATATATTTTGTTTCTAAGCTTATAACCCGTCCTACAATAGAAGAGTCTTTTAAGTCAATTTTCATTACTAAATTATCTATTGGTTTAATGGAGCCTTGATGAATGGTTCCTATCATGTATTTTTTGTTAAAAAGAAAAAGGATAGTGTCTCCATCTATGTATGATAAGTTCTCATCTATTGATGAAATCACAATGCTATCGTTGTTCAATAATTTACAGTCAAAGGTTTTATCAACTTTAAATCCGAGGGTGTTTGTTTTCCAATTCATATTATTTTCAACAAAACCCAATATTTTTGTTTGCTCGTTCCCTAATAAGTTATTTGTGCTTATCACGGGGATATAATTGGAATCAACCTCAAGATTTTCATCGAGAATATCAACAACAAAATCTTCAATTTTATTTTCTAGAGCATGTGCAATAATTGTAGCCTGATATAAAGAAGGACAAACTTGCCCGTTTTTTATTCTATTAATGGCTGACTGACTTATTTCAGTAATTTTGCTTAGTTCATTCTCACTAATAGCTTTACCAGCCATAAGACGGCGCATATTTAATGAAAATCTATGTTTAAGCTGCTCTTCAGAAATAATAGACATAATTGCATATTACCCTTTACAGGGTACCCGGTAAAGGGTAATATAGTTAAATAATTATTTAAGTTTACATCAATTTTTAGATTAGTGCTTATTAATAAACATTTTTTTTAAATTTTTGGGTTAAATAAAAATCAATATAATAAGTAAATTTTCAGGACTATAGCTATATCTTATGGAGATGAAATTGGAATCAAATAACAATTACAGGAAAGTTCATATAACGATTCAGTTATCAAAAAGTGCGAATCGTCTTTTGTCAGAATCCTGTGGTCGATCAAATAGGAAAAAAATACAGGAAGCAACCTTACGTTTGGAAGATCATCTTAATAAATTTAGATCCATATCAGAATTAAATTATGCAATTCCTCTGGATGAGGTTGGTGAGTAGCAATGTCAGTACATTGCCTAGTATTTTAAAAAATACAACTCAGGAAAACAAGGATTAAGCATGAACGCAAATAAAAAAATGATTTCTAATGTCTTATTAGCTGGAACGATTGCGGTGTTAACCGGCTGTGCTGCAACACAGACGGCATTGGAGCACCGCACCCTGGAAGTCAGCACGAAACAAAGTGAGACGGTGTTTCTCGAACCTGTTTCCAAGGTTCAAAAAACGATTTACGTATCCATCAAAAATACATCGGATGAATCGATTGATATAACGCCACAATTAAAAACCGCTCTAGGTAATCAAGGGTATCGAGTGGTAAACCAGCCGAATCTTGCTCATTACCTTTTACAAGCCAACATTCTTAAAGTCGGTAAAATGAGTATTTCTGCCAGTAAATCTGCATTAGGTGGCGGTTATGGTTCAGCAGTTGCGGGTGCTGTTGCTGGAACTGCTGCGGGGAGTTTTACTCACTCCAGCACAGGAATGATTGCGGGTGGATTGGCAGGTGGAGTAATAGGATTGGCTGCTGATTCTCTGGTAAAAGCCGTGAATTACACCATGATTACCGACATACAAATCTCTGAAAGAGTAGGAAAGGGCGCAGTTCATGAGCAGTTTAATTCCACTCTTCAAAACGGTTCAGCTTCGGGTACTTACCAGACATCAAGCAAGCACAGTGATTACCAACGTTACCGCACAAGAGTTGTATCTAATGCCGATAAAGTCAATCTGCGTTTTGCAGAAGCACGACCGGCTTTAGAGCACGACTTAGTAAAAACATTAGCTGGAATTTTTTAATAAAAGGAGTAAGTCAATGAACAATACGCTAATTGCAGGATTTATCATGATCTTAATGGTATCCCAGGCCTCTTTTGCAAACGGAGACAATCAACATTTAGGCAGACAAAGCTTAAGGGTAGCCGAGCATTTAAACGAGATAGCTAAAGTACATGACAGTGATTTGTGTGCAGGTGATGTCAGGATTGCAGCAGCCTATGTGCAGTCCGCAGGTTATGCCTTGTCAAGAGATAAGGTTCAAAGTGCTTCTGTTTCATTGGTCTATGCCCAAAACGAATTAAAGGAAATAAGCTACAACAGAAGTTATTGTGCACTCCTGGCTTCAAACATCAAGCCATATCTTGCTGAGGTCATTCTGATTCAAGGCGAGCTGGATGCCAAAAATGTAGGGCAAGAACCAGATAACACATCAGATTAATGAAAGCGAACTGTTGATAGATACAAAGGCATTTAATTTAGATTTATTTAAAGGCAATCAGAAGGAGAGAACAATGAAAACAACAAAAGGAATCCTAATAGCAGTAAGCTTATTAGGTGCCTGTGCCTTAAATGCTACCCCTTTGGCAGTCAATTCTGATGCAGTGGGCAAATCATCCTTGCGCTTCTTAGAGCAGCTTGACGACCAAATGCCAGGTTTTGTCAGGGGATTAAGTTATCAAAAACCAACTGAGTTCAATGCATTGCAATTTGCAGCCATGCTCAATCAGTCCGCGAATATTGAGAAGAAACTGGATGTGTTAATTGCAGAAATGCGTGAAACCAATCGGTTGTTGAAAGCGAAAAAATAGATTGAGCTAAAGGTGTAGTCGCTCTTAATTTCACACTTAAAGATTAAAATTTGAGCCTTTTAGAGGCTTAAGGGATTTTTTTACTTAAAACCAGGGGAAAACAATGAATATGATAAAAAAAATAGCAATAAAAACAAAAGGAAAAGCATCAAACATCGCCTTAATGGCATCGATGTTTCTTCTTTCTACCGTTTCATCTATAGCAAATGCAACGGGTCAAAGTGGGGATATTGTTGAGACATTAATTGGCGGCTCTATTGGAAAAACGTTAAGTAAAGACGGAAAGGTTTGGACTGTTCTAGTGGCCGCATCCTTTTTAGTGGGTGGATTTTGGGCTGCCATGAAACATGATCCAAAAGCGTTTATCCCTGCATTTTTTGTGATGGCGATTATTTCAACCATTACTGGAATGTTTTTAACATTCTAGGGGACTGATATGGATAAGGAACTGTACCAAATATTGCGTCATTTAGATGAGCCAAAACGCTACATCGGATTAACTCTTGATGATCTCATCATTGGTGGATTGACGATTTTTTTAGTGATGGTGTCCTCTAACAAAATTTTAGTGGTGCTTGTGGGTTTTTGCGTGCGCTTCGGGGTTCGTAAGATGATAAAGGGCAATCCCCCAAGCTACCTGTTGATACTGATGTATTGGTACTTTCCCCATGCTGTAACCCAATATTTTATTAGAGATTTACCGCCATCCCATAAGCGGTATTGGATTAGTTAGGAGAGTCTCATGGACTATAAGGTAAAAGAAGGTAAGTTGTCTCGACTTTCAAGACGACTCAGTCTCATGGTGGTGCTTGTTTTAGGATTGATGATGAGCAACATTATATTGGTCTGCTTGACCTACTATTCATTAGGCCATCAAAAAAGAGAAGTAGTGCCATTTGGTAATACGAGTGGGTACGTTATTAGTGAGACGTCTGTTGATGAACATTACCTGAATTTAATGACCCAGAACTTCATCTATACCCGATTAAATGTAACCCCACAAAATGTAGAGCGAAATCATGGCACGCTTTTAAGTTACATTGATTCTTCTATTTATTCTCAGTTTAAGAAAAAGCTTAAGAAAGAAATGGATGTAATTAAAGATAAAAAAATGGCGAGCCACTTTGACATTATTGATGTGCAATCGGACAGCTCGCATTTGATCAGTAGGGTCAAAGGCCAATTGCAACGCTATGTAGGCTATCGTGCGCTTAAGCTTTCAGAAAAAACGTACCAAATTCAGTATCGCTACCAACTAGGTAAATTAACGATTGTTGGATTTGTAGAAGATAAAGGAGAGCATCATGCGTAACACATTCTTATTTTTAATTTTGGCATTCACGGCTTTGACCTCTAATGCTACAAAAGTCCATGGGTTTTCCGACAATGAAGACATTACCGTTGAATTGAGTAAAAACAATTACAATAGAGTATTTGTTGCCAACGACACGATTGTAAAAACTCATTTTCCGCAAGACACGTTACGAGTTCAAAGCGATGACAACAGCGTGTACCTGGATTTAGTAAGCACGGAGCCATTTACCGTATTTTTTACAACCGAAGCCGGACACCATTTCTCCTTAACTGTAAAACCTATTGATGGACTAGGTCAAACCATCCAATTATTGCCTAAAACAGCAAGCGTTAAAGCGCGCCAGTTTGAGGAGAAAACTCCTCGTGATGAAACAGTCACTAAAGTGATTCAGGCAATGATGAATAATCAAACGCCATTGGGTTATGGGGTTAAATCTGTTTTTTCAAGTTACAGGCCATTTAATAAAGAACTTACCTTTAAAGTATCGAAACAATTTATTGGGGAAGCTTATGCTGGTGAAATCATGACGATTTATAACCGTTCCAACAAGCCTGTTACTCTTGATGAGTCATGGTTTAAAGATACTGGGACTCGTGCCGTTGCCTTTAGCCAAAACATTATTGCACCTAAAGGGACGCAGCAGATTTATGTGGTAAAGGAGCAGCGTCATGCTTAATAAAATCAAATTAAATGGGTTACTCAAAAAACAACAAATTCTGAGATTTGCAGGAGTTGGATTGGGTGGTGTTTTATTGTTGGCACTTATCCTGATTGCTTCCAAAGGGGGGCATAAACCACGACACGTAGATAAACCATTGGATTTTACAGGCGCCATGGACGCTCAATTTAGCGAGGCGGATACTGAGAGTGCTATGACGAGCCAGCAGTTAGAGCTGGATAGTCTTAAAAAACAAATGGCAACGCTGGTTGATGGAATAAAAAATCTACAAAAGCAAAATGAGGAGCAAACCGCCAAATTAACCCAAACGATGACTCAAGAACTGGCGCGCGTAAAGATTGACGCTGAGCTTAAGAGTGCTGAACATACTACGAATCAGCCTGTATTGGCATCTAATAGCGTGTTACAAACTAATCCAACAGCTACTGATGCCTACTATCCAATGCCAGGCCAAATGGCTCGACTGAATAAGCCACAGCGTATTAATTCAGTGTCTTTTCAAAGCAAAAGGCTGAAGACCAGGAACCATTTTAAAAATCCGATGAACTATGTGCCAAGCGGAACCTTTGCAAAAGCAGTAGTTTTAGGTGGTGTTGATGCGGATGCCTCAGTGGATGCGCAGAACCAAAACCACGGTGTCATGTTATTTAAAATCATCAACCCAGGTACATTACCCAATGGGAAACACTCCCATTTAACCGGCTGTTTTGTTACGGGTAGTGCTTATGGGGATATCTCAAGCGAGAGAGCCTATGTGAAGCTCACTAAAATTTCTTGTGTTTATGATAACAGTCCTATTATCGATAAAGCAGTCACGGGATGGGCTTTTTTTGGTGGAAAGGTTGGCATTAAAGGCATTCCATTGATGCGTGATGGCAAGGTGGTTACCTGGGCTGGTATTAGCGGAGGTTTGGCAGGGGTTGCGCAAGCGGCTCAATATGCTCAATCCGTTCAAAATTTTGGGGCTTATGGTGGGGCGACTTCGATAGTTCCTTCTAGCAATATTGGTCCATTTGCAGCGCTGGGTGGGGCATCAAAAGCGGCAGATACCCTATCTCAATACTACATTAAACGAGCTGAGCAATATCATCCTGTCATTCAGGTAGGCAGTGGTAATCTTGTGGATATTGTTTTTCAGGACGGATTTTTTCTTCAGGACGAGCCAGAGCAAAATCCAGCGCAACGTCATCATGAACAGGCTGAAAATAAAGATCCTCTGGTTCCTGATGAAGTCCTGTCACAAATTAACCAAGCGCAGTTGGGTCAAGAATTAGCCTCATCAGGAGCATCTCAATGAATCAATTAATCCGAATTTTACTTTTAGCAACTGTAAGCATTCTTACCGGTTGCTCCAGCATGAACTCACAATTTAGTTGTAATAAGACAGCAGGGGATGGTTGTTTGTCGATGGAGGAGGTCAATGCAATGACAGAAGGGGGTTCAATCCAGGTAATTCGAAGAACACCACTAACCCCAGTGCCTTTACTTAAAGTAAAAACCAGACGTGTTTGGATTGCACCCTACGTTGACAACAACAAGGTAAAACATCAGGGCGAGTTAGTTTATGTACCTGAAATTCACGAGGGAGAAACTGCATGATGTCGCACATTCGGGATTTGGGAAGAAAAGCCTTTTATCAAATTGCAAAGGTTCTCGGAGAAGAGGTTGAGGCTCCAGAATCTTTAAACAGTAGGGCGCATGCCAATCAAAGCTTGTCATTAGATACGGCCATGTTTGAGCACCTGTTGCCCTATGATGCTGTTTTGGATGAGGACGTGTTTGTTAATAAAAAAACAATGGGCTTTGGGCTGTATCTTGCTCCTGGCTCTGGAGCTGATGTTGCTCGGGTTAAAGCACATGCTGAGTTGTTGAAGCATCGACTTCCTGATGGGGTTGATTTAACAGTGATGCTGTATAAGCATCATTATGTATCACAAGATTTGTTCCGAGGGTTTAAGGACATTTTAAAGCGCGGTGGAATTTATGAGTCCATTGCGCGCATGAGTCTTCGTTACCATTTAAATGCGGTTAAATCAGGTTATAAAAACAAGCGTAATATTCCGGCACAATTAGCCGATTATCGTTGTTATTTGTTTGTTTCAACAAAAAATCGTAAAGAGGCAGCGCATACATTATGTGAGTCCCGTCTTGATTTTGAATCAGAATTAACAGTGATGGGTTACCATCATGCACGCTTAGCTCGTGCTGATTTTAAAACGCTGCTTCGCGTGTTTACCTCACCTAATTTGGATGAAATTGCCTGGCCTGAGTGTGATGACAACCAGGGTATTTCTCTTTCAAGGGGGATGATTCGTCCAAACACTACTGTTGTTGTGAATGATGATTCAGTCGATTTCCAAGTGGTTGATTCTGACGGGGTGCCAAAACACTCTCGTGTGGTGAGTTTGATGGTTGAGAAGTGGCCAGAAACCTTTGCACTTTGGTCTCAACCTGATTTGTTTGCCAATATTTTTAATCCAGATAAAGGAATTCAATGTCCGTTTCTTATCAGTTTTACGATACGAGGAGCCAATCAAGACGCCGTTAAAAATGAAGCTAAAAGCAAGGTTGAATCGCTCACTAAAAGCAATAATGCCGTACAACGCATGTTAAACCCCAAGCTTTTAGATGAGCTGAAGGACTGGAAGTATTCCCATGATGAGATGAATAAAGGTAATTTAGCCTTAAATCCAACTTTTTATAATGTGATGTTGTTTACTGATAAGGAGCAAGAACGTAAGCATGTAGCACAAACCATCAGTGCGTACCGCGAGTTTGGGTTTGAGTTATCACAAAAGCCAATGGGTGCATGGCTTAGGTATCTTGCAAGTCTCCCATTTTTCTTAAGCGAGGGGATGTTTGAGCCTTTGGAATTAATGGCGCATACAAAACGATTAAATCATGGAGCTTGCGCCAATATGCTTCCTTTGATAGCTGACTTTAAGGGCTCACCTAAAGGGATGTTGTTGCCTACCTACCGTCATCAATTGGCTTACGTTGATACTTTTGATGGAAAGAATCTACCGATTAGTAATTATAACTTTGTGACCGTGGGTTCTCCTGGTTCCGGTAAATCCCTATTAAATCAGTGGCGCCTGCTTAATGGGTTGGCACAAGGTGAAAAGATATTTGTTATTGATTTGGGTGATTCCTACAAGCATATGTGTGAACTTGTGGGAGGAACTTATCTTAATGCATCCAATATTACGCTTAATCCGTTTACTTTGTTTGATTTTGATGGGGAAGTAGAAATCAACGGTAAGGTGATGAATAACTACACTCAAATTCGTGATTTATTGGCCATTATGGCAAGCCCTCATGAACCCATTTCAAGCATTCAAAATGATTATTTATTAGAAACCGTTCTTACGTGTTGGAAAAAATACGGTAATAAAACGTGCATGGACGATGTATTAAATGAATTACGGTTGATGCTGGAACAACCCGAATCTAATAACGACACCCGTATCAGCGACTTAATCGTTCATTTAAAAAAATTTGGGCGAGACGGCATTTATGGGCATATGTTCAATAGCGACACTCCATTTTTATCAAACCCAGATTTTGTGGTGCTTGAGATGGGGGAATTTGAAAATAATCCAGAACTCCTAACCATTATTATGTTTGTGATGATTGTGATCATCCAAGGGCAGTTCTATCACTCTGACCGAATGACAAGAAAACTATGTCTCATCGATGAAGCTTGGCGTTTCATTGCTAAAGGATCTAACCCGATTGCCGCACGTTTTATTGAACAAGGATTTCGAACTGCTCGAAAATACAATGGTGGATTTGGAGTTATCTTTCAGCAGTTGGCTGATATGACCGGTTCTATTCAAGGTCAAGCCGTTGCAGCATCCAGCGATACTAAATTTATATTGCGCCAGGGGAATTTTGAAGAATACGTACAAAAAAACCCACAAGCCTTTGATGAACAACAGCAGCGCCTCATCAAATCTTTTGGTGAAGCGGGATCTCAAGGTTTTTCAAACATTATGGTGCAATACGGTAACGCCTATACTTTTCATCGCTATTTCGCCGATCCCTTTACGCGCGTTCTGTTTTCATCCAATGCAGAGGAATTTGCAGCCATTGAGCGGTTAAGAGAGCAGGGGTTGACTCTTGATGCTGCGGTGTATCAAGTGGCTTCCCTTAATTACAAGGAAGAGCTATGCACGGAATAAAAGCCATTTACGGAATGTATGGGGCGGCTCTTCTAATGAGTTTATTGAGCGCTTGCGCCTTGCTTTATAGCATTCATCAAACACCTGTTGTGACTTTTGATAAAGAGGTGGTGCTGAAGCAATTTGTCACTCAATTGAGTCATCAAAACACAACAGAAAAAAAGACGAAACAACTGAGCAATCAATTTGCAATAGCCGTGAAAGAGTCGCTTGATGACTACGCAAAAGAACATCATGCCATAGTAATCAAAAAGGAGATGGCCTTGGCAACGTCTGCCGATGTTACTTCTGAGATTGCACAGCGTATTGTTAAAAAAATGCGAGGTGGTCGATGATCAGGTTCTTATTTTTTTCAACCTTTGTTTTTTTAAGCGGTGGCATTGAAGCGAAATCATTAGGAAGATTAGGTCAAACATTCCCAGTGATTGAAAAAAGCTTACTCACGTTGATTTATGAGCGATTAAATACCTTTGATCAAAATGGGCAATTAAACGCCATTGAAAATGCATGGGTAAAACAAGTAGATGAACAAGTGAAGCGCCCACGAGCGTTAGGGTTAGTAAGAACTGAGACTACACTGACCCACTACTATACCCCCGTTGTAACGCTTGAAAAAAATGTCGTTGATCAGAAAGGACGGGTAGTTTTGCAACGGGGCATGAGTGTGAATGCCTTAAATCAGCTGCCCTCCTACAATCCTGTTTGGGTGTTTCTTAATTATGATGATTTGGCGCAGCGAGCATTTGCAGAACAAATTCGCACGCACTATCCAGAAATTCAGTGGATTTTAACGGGTGGCAGTGTGGTTGATGCTGAGCGTGGCATCAATGAAACCATTTATTTCGATCAAGAAGCGCGCATTACGAAAAAGCTTAAAATTGAGCATGTTCCGGCTTTGGTAACAAGAGAAAATGATTCATTGAAAATCATGGAGTTTCGGATAGGGGAGGACGGTCATGCATTTTAGGCTGGTACTATTATTGGTTTTGCTTCACGGTGCTGCGTTTGGAAAAGAGTGTACTGGAACCTTTGTTAATCCTTTAAAGGTGTGCTGGAAGTGCCTTTTCCCATTAACTATTGGCGATTCACCTGTAGCACGCAGTAATGATTTAAAAGATACACCCAATCCAAAAAATCCGATTGGCCTATGTGGTAATCGAGTCGGGCTTAACATTGGATTTTGGGAGCCCTTTTCTTTAGTTGATGTCACAGACACGCCTTATTGTTTGGTCAATTTAGGCGGGCATAAATTAAATTTAGGCGTAAAGCAGGGTAGGGGTGGTAAACTTTCGGACGGTCAAGGCAGCTCACACGCCTTTTACCATGTGCATTGGTATAAATATCCATTGATTGCCTGGCTTAATCTCATTACTTCTGCGGGTTGTCTTCAGGGAGGTGATTTTGATGTGGCGTATATGACAGAGCTTGATCCAAGCTGGCGTAATTCAAGTATGAGTTTTGTATTGAATCCAGAGGCCATATTGTTTTCTAATCCTGTAGCTCAAGCGGCTTGTGCTGCCGACAGTATTTCGTCAAGTACTACGAAACATTCTTTAGATGCCTTGTTTTGGTGTGCAGGCGCACAAGGCAGTATGTTTCCTATGAATGGTCATATTAATGCGCCAAGTTCCCCTGCACAATCCGCTTTACTGCTTGCTGAACGCATGAATTTTAAATTACACCGTGAACTTCTTATAGAAGACTCAACCCCGATAAATGGCAATGTATGTTTCGCACACCCCGTCCCTGTTTTGCCAAAATCACGTTATCGCTATGAGCCAGTGAATCAAGTGATGGATGGTGCGCATTGCTATCCCTTTGGTTACAGCACACTAGGCTGGGAGGCAGGAAAAATAAAACCCCATACGCCACAACAGTACGGCTTTTTACTGTGGCGCAAACGCAACTGTACGTATCTTTGAGGTGGCTATGCGATTACTCACATTATTTTTGATAGGGGCTATAAGCCAAAGTGCATTAGCAAAAACCCAATATCAGGTTTTTGTAAGTTTTTCCATGCCTAATCGTTTGCTGGAAGAAACATTACGAGATGCAGCACATCATGGAATACCCGTCCTATTAAATGGATTTGTTAATGATTCCATGAGAGACACCGCAGTCAAAATTTTCGAGCTCACTAAAAAAGTCCCTAATTGTTCCATGCAAATTGATCCAACAGCATTTGAACGTTATGGAATTACACAGGTTCCAGCTTTTGTGGCAGTAAACCAAAAGAGCTTTGATGTGGTATTGGGTAACATCACCATGGAACGAGCAATGGATGAAGTGACACGATTTGGTGATACGGCAAGGGTGAATTCATGAATAAATGGTTGCTGTTAGCGGTACTATTGAATAGTAACAGTGCTATTGCTGATGATTACAGTGAAGGTCGTGCCCTTGCTTTAAATGCTGGAGTTAATGCCATGTCGGGTTTAGGTCAATTAGCTCCCGCTGAGTATTTAAATAATTTCACCGACCATCCCTCCGAGTCCAATCTTAATCAATCTCGATTGAAAGAAGAGGGGGCTAAGGCCTCAGAAACTAATGAAACAGCACAACACATTCTTGATGATAAACGAAAGCAAGACACAAATCCTGTGACTGTTGATTTTAATTCAGAGGAAATGATTCAGTCAGGACGTGTCATTGAGGATGCGGATGGCCAAGTATCAGAACATAAGCTGCCTTGTAACAATGGGGCGTGCCTACCCACCCCAGATACTAATGGAGATGATTTTGGTGAAGGGGTGTCGCAATTAGGCACACTGGCAGGTGCTTCAGATGATGTATCAGCCAAACAAATTGGCTCTGGGAATGCTTCAATTTTTACAGGTACTAATAATCAATGTCGTATTGCAGTCTTAGGGATTGGCAATTGTTGTGGTGGGCATGCTCGTTTTTTAAATTGTCGCCAGGAAGAAAAATCGCTTGCCAATTCAATCATTGATGGGCGGGCGCACTATGTTGGAACTTATTGTGCTCATTATAAAAAACTCACAGGATGTCTTGAACACAAACAATCCTGGTGTGTTTTCCCATCAAAACTAGCAAGTATTATTCAAGTTCAAGGCAGGCTTGGACAATTAGGGATTAATTTTGGTTGGGTAGGACGCAGAACGAATGGGGCTAATTGTCGAGGTATTACACCAGAGGAATTGGCGCGAATTTCTATTCAAAATCTCGATCTTTCAAGTCTTACTAAAGAATTTGAATCACGCGCCAAACCTAAAAATCCAACGCAAATGGAATCAAGAGCCTCTAAAGCAATTGAACAAATGGAACAGGAGGGGCGCGCTCATGATTAAACTTATTTTTATGGTTATGGGTTTGCTTCTTGCTCAGATTATTCATGCTGAAAAGCCACCAGGATTTCTGTGGTATAACCTGCCCAAATTGCCAGTGATTCAGAAAAAAACACAACCCCAAGGGCGGCCATTTTCTCAATTAAGTTATCAGCAAAAAGATGCGGTTATCGCTTATTACACACGTGAGGCATGGCATAAAGCAATGACTGCTCAGAACGTTGAAAACATGCGAAGCTACTTAGCGCTACAGGATTTTTGGAGCACTCGCGCAACAAATACATCAAGGCTTTTTGAAAAAACCATGTTGTATTACCCCGAATTTCGTTATGAAACCACACACCCTTCTAATAATTTGGGCGTTAAGGTTGCTGATGAGTTAAGGGCTAAAAAAGAGTCGTTACTTCTTAAACAATTAGCAAAAACTCATGGTCTTTTGTATTTTTATCGGGGCAGCAATCCTTACGATCAAAAAGAAAATGCCATTATTGATGATTTTTCGAAGCGCTATGGGATTAACCTGATTCCTGTAAGCGTTGATGGTGTTAAAGACCCTCGATTCCCCAATTCGCGCATGGATAGAGGACAAGTACATCAATTAAATATCCGTTTTTTCCCAGCATTAATTTTAGTGAACCCCAAAACCAAGCGAACACGTCCCGTGTCTTATGGCCTTGTAACCCAAGACATGTTGACACGACAATTTTATTTAGTAGCAACTGATTTCGCAAAAGGAGATTTATAATGAAAACGATAGTAATCCTATTGGTGTTGGCGTGTTCTCAATTGGGGTATGCTAAAGAGGTGGTGTTGAATCCTTTAAATCAACTCATGAACTCGCATTTTGATACAAAGAACGCGTCTCAAAATCCAAAACCTGTAACGAAGAATGCCTCTCAAAGCCAGCATGTTTTAGTGTTTTTTTTCTCGAATAAATGCCCTCATTGCGTCCAATTTTCCCCTGTAGTGAAAGACTTTGTCGATGCCAACCACTGGAACATTGAGGCCATTAGCTTAAATGGGGAGACGATACCTGAGTTTCCAAATGCATCGTTTGCAACTCAAGAGATGATTGATTTGGCCTACCAAGGAAAGCCTGTCGTATATCCCGCACTGTTTATTGCAAACCCTAACACTAAGGCACTGTACCCCGTAGCTTTTGGTGAGCTGGGTAAACAAGAGCTTTTGGAGCGGATGAAACTGATTATGACAAAAGTAGGTGAATACGAAGGGAGTCATTCATGATGAAGAGTTCATTTTTGGGTTTATTATTTTTACTGTCAGGACAATCTAATGCAGGGATTAATAATGATTTAGGCACATTTTTTAATAATTTGGGGTATATGTCCAATGCAACCAATCCTGGAGCTTACTATTCACAGGCAGCGGGATCGTACGCAGGTGGTTCGTTATTTGCCCGCAACCAAGTCAGACAATACCAACTGATACAACTGGACTTACCCAGTTATCGTGCAGGATGTGGCGGGATAGATTTGTACATGGGAAGTATGAGTTTTTTAAGTAAGGATAATATGGTCGCTTTGCAAAAATCCATTATGACTAATGGCACCTCATATGCCTTTGATTTGGCACTTGCAACGACTGTTCCTGAAATAAAGCACGTTACAGATACTTTGCGCAGTGTGGAACAATTTGCTAATAACAGCAGCATCAATTCGTGTGAATTATCACAAAATGCATTGGGTGGGATTTGGCCTAAAACCCAGGCATCACAAGATAAAATCTGTAAAGATCAGGGGACTATGGGGAAAGAGGGATTTTTCTCTGATTATGTTCAGGCACGTATGGAATGTTCAGGTCCCAAACATGATGCAGCGATGGAGGCAGCAAGCAAAGATCCGGTTAGGAAAAAACAAGTGGTTTATAACAAAAATATTGTTTGGACGCTTTTAAAATCCAAGTCCTTTTTATCCTCGGATGATGAGTTATGTGAATTGATCATGAGCCTTACAGGGACTGTAATTATCGATAAAAATGGTCATGTTCAAAACGTTCCTTCTTTGGCCAACAGTCGCAATCTCGTTAAGGCATTGATTGGACGAGATGATGGCGGTTTAGATAAAGCCAAAATTTGGGAATGTGGTGATAAGGACGGATGCATGACTGTGTCTTTGAAAGAAATAACCATCGCTAAAGACAATACTCTGCGTTTTAAGGTGAGCAGTTTAATTAACAAAATCAAAGAGGCTTTAAGACAGACTTCTCCCTCTGACCAAGAGGTTAATGAAATCGCATCCTTTGCTTCGATGGTTCATATACCTGTAGTTAAATTCACGGAGGTGATGCTCAGCACCGAATATGGTGATTCCATTGTTGATTTGTCAGAACTTTCCACTTTGATTGCACAGGATGTCTTACAACAATATCTTAATGAGCTCTTACAGGAAGTAAGCAATGTCACAGCAAGCAGTGAGTTTAATGAAGAGTTAATTAAGGACATTAGTAAACGTATAACAAAAGCACGAGCTGAAATTGCAAGGCTTGATCCTGAGATTGGAACTAAGTTGCAACAAAAATTTACTCTAATTAATAACGTACAACATATTGAACAACAAGTGGCAGCGCGAGTTGCGCAAGAACTGGGTTAAGGAGTAAGAAATGGATTTAACGATTTATGTATTAGATTGCGGCGATTTATTTTTCCAATTATTCAATATAATAGCCGCATTCATGGACAGTTCCAATTTCATGAACCTTCTGGGGATGGCAGCAGCTTTTGGTTTATTCGTTGCAGCGCTTCGGTTTTTTAAGTCTTACGATCCTAATACGATTGTAAGGTGGTTTGTGATGTACATGTTAGTGTTAAATATAGCAATTATTCCTAAAACAACTGTAGTCATTGTCGATGTATCTACTCAAAAAAACTACCCTGTAGCAAATGTCCCTTTAGTATTTGCTTTTGTGGCACAAGGTTTTACTTGTTTTGGTTATGGCTTGGCGCAAATTTTTGATAGTTTATTTTCAACGCTTAACGATGCACCAGCAAGCGTGCAGTATACTAAAACCGGATTTTTATTTGGTTCACGCCTCATTCAAGAATCACGTAATTTTCGTGTGACAAATCCTGTGTTAAAAGCTGATTTAACCATGTATTTTAAACGTTGTGTGGTAGGTGATGTCTATTTAAATCATGTGTTATCTCCTACAGAGCTTAAAGAAAGCACTAATATTTGGGAGTCCATTTCAGCATCTCCTTCTAAAATCAGAAGAACTTATGTTGCTAATGAGAATGGCGAGAGAGATAACAAAAGTTGTGCTGAGGCTACTCCAATTTTAAAGACTCGCCTTAATAAAGAGATAGAGCACGCTTACACGATTTTTGGTATTAATTTATTTGGAAAGCCTAAAGGGACTAATTACGAACAATTATTTGATACCCACCTAAACAATGCCTTTAATTACTATCAAGGCATTCAAACCACAGGGACTAATGCTTTTTTACAAGCGATGATGCTCAATGTGATTAAAGATGGCATTAGTGATTATCAATCTTATCTTAATTCAAGTGCTAGCATTATGAGCCATGAATTTACTAAATCGCAAGTACAACAGCGTTACGCCTGGGAGCTGGCTGGATTAAAGGCTGCCTGGATATGGCCTTTCTTTCATAGCGTGGTCATGATGTTATTAATGGCCTTATTCCCGCTCATCGTGTTATTCGCTATTGCCTATAATGGCATTAACGGATTAAAAAGTTACCTGATGTTCTTTTTGTCATTGCAACTATGGCCAGCATTGTTTGCAATTCTTAATTTTGCCATGGCCTTTTATGGAAGCAGTGTTACTTCCAACTATGGAGCCTTGAATCTTGCAAACTTAGATAATGTGGAGCAATTACATGGTGAGGTAGCAAGTGTTGCAGGTTATATGATGTTATTTATTCCCTGGCTTGCTAATGGTATTGTTAAGCGAATTGACGAAACGTTTAATTCCCTTTCACAATCGATGGTTTCAGGAGTCCAAAGCTCTTCAATGGCTGCGGCCAGTGAAGCGGCAAATGCCAGTTTTAGCCTTGGGCAAACGAGCTTTTACAATGCAACAGGTAATACCCTATCCGCCAATAAACATGACTCGAATTTTACATCCATGGCAGGAAATACCACGCGTATGCTCGACTCTGGGGCTACAGTAACCAGAACCCGTGATGGCAATGATGTGATTGATGCATCAAGCACCATATCGCGCGGTACACACTCTCTTAATTCAAATAAGGCCATTAATGGCATGTTAAGCGATGCGGCAGAAATGAATACCCAGGCCATTTCCTCCAAGTCGAAACAATTCAGTTCTTTGGTGTCGCAAGGTTTGAACCAATTAACCCAATTCTCCAATCTTTCGGGCAAGGATATTCGGTTAGGTGATGGTGTATCTGAAAGTGATACCTCACAGGTACAAAGTGCCGTATCAAACGTGCTTGGGATGGCAAGTAATGTAGCCCAAAGAACTGGAGTGAGTACTGAGCAGGCGCTTACGGGTATTGTCAGTGCAGGAGTTACAGCCCAGGCAGGTGTTAATTCTCAACACTCACTTATAGGTAAGGGCGTGAGTCTTCTTACTGGTGCGGATGGCAGCCTTTATGCTCGAGCCAATTATGAAAAGTCAGATTCAACCGCGCAACGCTCTAATGATGGGTATGAAAAAGTGCTTGATGCCAAACAAATGCAGGATTTTAGAAGTGATTACAGTTTCATGCAGAACTTTAGTCAGACTCATCACCTGGATAGCTCTCATTCAAAAGGTGCCAGCTTGTTATCGCAGGGTGCCTCTGATCTGCGACAAGCGCAAAATATATCGAGTAGTCTTGATGAGAATTATTCAAAAGCAGAGCGTATTGCCCATGCTAAAAGTGTTACTGAATCAGGCGGTGCGACCATTAATCAAAACATGGATCAAATGTTTCAAGAGTATGTTACCGATAAGGTGGGAAGAGAACAACGTAATTACCTGTACGGTCATTCAGGGGATCCTAATGCTCAGGCAACTTTATCAAACCTTGCTAATCAATTTGTTTCTGATGAAGGCATTCGTAATAAAATCATTGATACCTATGGCAATACAGGCCATCAAATTAACCCTGAAGCTCGCTTTGGTGCAGGAAGTAATGCCATCCAATCAAGGGACAAAGAGCTGTATTCCAACTACTCAAACAATAAAAACACTTTGGAGTCACAAAGCTCTAAACATGATGTGGGCTTTAATGAAGACAAAGCCCAAGCGTTACAAAACAAAGTACAAGCTGGGATTACATCACAAAAAAATGAGATAGGTGCGACAAAAGGGGCGATTGAACTCAATACAAAAATTCAGGCGAATGACACGGATTCAAAAATAATGAAGGGTCGCAACACATCACATGCAAAAAGCATTATTAAAGGAGAGTAAATAATGAATGCAATAGATTATAAAAAAGCAGTTCAAGAAGACGTACAGCGTCTTAAAACAATCACTATTGATGTACTTCCTACGATCCGATTTTACCGCAAAATTGCTCATATGATGGCGTGGTTATTCATCATTAGTGTTGCGTCCCCATGGGCTTTAAATCTGTTCATTAACAAAAATCACTATTCTTTAAGTTTTTATTTAACTGATTTGATTGCCTTATGTACATTATTTCTTTTTATAGCACTTTTGTTTCTACCCCAGGCTGCCCAATACGTTACCTTCAAAGAAACAATCAAGCCGCATTTGGTGCTTGGAGAGCTCATTGATAAACAGTTTAAACTGTATTTCAAGATTTTTACTGTTGTTTCTGTCCTATGGTCAACTTTATATACCGTGTGTTTTTTTAATTTGGATTTTTCGCTTTGGGGTGAGCGGCTGTTTACCTTAGGCCCGGGTGTGCTCATCGGTGTATTTATAGCTTCAATAGTATTTCAGATGGAGGTTGCACGGGTTGGGGCAAGTACTCTTTTTGAAATTATTGCAGGCTTCAAAAAAGACCAGAGGTACCACCTCAAAACATAGATTAATTCCAAATAATAATGACTTATATTTGCGCAACAATCGATTGCGCTAAGGTAAGTCACACCTCAAAATCAACAAAAGAGGCATGATGAATAACGATAAAGCAGCAAAACAATTTACCCGCGGTGGCCAGATAGCCTTCCACGATTTGCGTATGTTTTTTCAAATTAATAAAACGCTGATTAGAATTCATATCATGATGGTGTTTCTTTTAACGGCAGGTTTGATGTGGACTGATACCTCTACTGAACAACTTAAAGTAACTGCAGCGTATCATTACTCCAAATTTGTTTCAGATTTGGGAGCAACCAATAAAATTAATGTTCCGGTGCAAGGACGTACTTATACATTGCCCGTTAATGCCATTGCTAAACATCCGTATTTTCAAAATACAGCCCGGATATTCAATCAATATCTGCTTCAGTCGTTTTTAAAGTCATTGGCTTTAGCCCTGTTGATGAGTATTGGATTAGGATTTTATTTTGTCAGGAAAGGGCGTAAAAAAGCCAATGATGTCTTTATTCGAGGTGGCTCGTTAGCGGATGTAAAAACGGTTAAAAAACTGATTATTCAAAATAACGAGGCATCACCTTTAACACTGGATGGGTTGCCTTTAATTAATAATGCCGAAGTACAGCATTTTTTAGTTCATGGCACCATTGGGATGGGTAAAAGTCAGCTCATTATGAAATTGCTCGATCAGCTTCGTGCAAGAGGCGATAGGGTAATTATCTATGATAAGGGTTGTAGTTATACAAGCGTCTACTTTGATGAAACAAAGGATGTGCTATTAAATCCTTATGATGAACGGTGTGCTAATTGGAATTTGTGGCTTGAAGCACCAAAGGATTCCGATCTAGAGAATCAGGCCGAAAGTTTAATTCCAATCGAGGGGGAATCACAGCCCTTTTTTATTCATGCCGCACGTGCAGTATTTTCAGCAACCGCATCAAAAATGCGCCATGACAGCGATTGTTCTTTGAAAAAATTATTACAGTTTTTGTTAACGGGCGAATTTTCCCAGATGGAGCCATACCTTGCAGGCACCCCTGCGGCTACCTTGATGAGTGATAAAGTTGAGAAAATGGCAATTTCAGTGCGTTCCATGATTACAACCTATGTTCGCAGCTTACAATCTTTAAGGGGTCTTGAAGAGTCAGATAAAAAACCGTTTTGTATTCGAGACTACATCTTGAATGAAGAGACAGACGGCTGGCTTTTTATCTCATCAAACGGTGAAAAGCACAATTCACTAAAACCATTGATGTCCATGTGGCTGTCCATCGCATCACTTTCTCTTTTAAGCCTTCCAGAGAATTTAAATAGGCGAGTCTGGTTTATTTGTGATGAGCTACCCAGCCTGCACCAACTGCCTTTTTTAGGATCTACACTTGCGGAGGTCAGGAAATTTGGTGGCTGTTTTATTTTAGGGATGCAAAATTTTTTCCAACTGTCTCAGGTTTATGGGAATAGGGGGGCTGGTGCGATATTTGATTTACTCAATACCCGATTCTTTTTTAGAAGTCCAAGTGCCGAGATGGCAAAACAAGTATCCGTTGAATTGTGCAATGAAGAGCTTGAAGAAGTAAAAGAAAGTACCTCGTATGGTGCCAACAGCATTCGTGATGGGGTCTCTTTAAGCAGTAATCGCACATCGAGGCCACTCGTGGATTATTCCGAAATTATGAAACTAAAAATCTTATCCTGCTTTGCCCGGATGCCAGGCGACTACCCCATTACAAAACTGGATTTAAAACTGAATAAACGTCCTGAAAAAACACAAGGATTTATTGAACGCGAGTTGCCTACCGAGCCACAAAACAATGAATCGTTCTGTTTAATAAATAAGGGTAATGATTCATCAACGCGACAGGCTACCCAAAACCCACCAGAACTTCTAAAGAAGAACCTGCATGTAGAGTTTGATGTTTAATAAAGGAGTAATCATGTCATTGGCTTTAATCGAAAAATATACCCTGAGTAAAGATCATAAAAAACCAATTATTAAAATTAAATACATAGTGACTGAACAGGAGCGCACTTTACTGGTAAAGCTTTTTATACTCGATGACCTGTTAATGCGCGAAGAAAAAAAACAAATTCTGACCTTCTGCCGTAGTGTGCATGAACGTGATTTATGGATTCAATGTGATTGTGTGGCGGGCTTTTCAAAACCCGTATTTCGGTTTAATCGGGCATCGAGCGGCACCCTCTATTTACATCACATTACCTCACGAGGCGAACATGCAGAAGGCTGTGCTTTTAAAGAAAGGATTTGGACAACTTCCGAACTATCAAATCAACAGGAAAAACCACGATTTAAGGAAACAACACCTCTTAATTTAGTGTCGAAAAAATCCGTTGATGCCTTACCCAAAAATAATACTGAACCTTTAAGAGAAAGCACTTCATCGACAGGAAGTAGGCGGTCGAAATTATGCCGTGCACTGTATCGACTATTAGATGATGCTGGAGTCAATGTGATTAACCCCCAAACTAAAATCGTTCCTATAAAAGCCATAGAACTGGCGGCATCTTCTATTGAAATCCAACCTAAAAAAAGGATGCTGGATTATCTTTATACTAATCCATCGCTTCTTTTTAAAGCGGCATATGCACTTAGAGACGATACAACTCCATGGCAAAATGGGATTAGAAAACATGCTTTGATGCTGGTCAAAGCACATTCTTTCGATGAACAAATCATTGAAGCATTCCTACCTAATGGAACAACCCAGAAAATCAAAATATCTAATCGAATTTATTGTTCATCAGGTCGCTTTGGAAGTCGCTCGGCACCCTTCATGGCCTTGATACTCATCACGGATTCGGCTGAAAAGCCAAACTTCTTTGAGCCATTCAACGCATTTATTGTGCCTTGTTATTCAGAAAAAACATTCATTCCTGTTGACAGTCATTATGAGCGAGACGTTTTAAGACGACTGTTTGCATTGCAATTTGAGCGCACAAAACAAGGTTGTAGCCTTGAAATCATCAAGCCGTTGTTTGATATCAAAGTAAGCACGGGAACGCCTGAAGAAAAAGGTGTTTTGCCTGACTTTATATTAAAAACCAGAAATAAACAGCTCATCATTGAGATCAATGGCTCTCATGAACCTGAGTATCTTCAACGAAAAAATAGAGTACACCAATCCATGGGTGAGTTGGGACTGGTGTTATCACTGGATGTTTATGGTGCTGAAAAAGAAAACAGGCTTAATCAAAGTATGACTCAATTTATTGCTCAAATTAAAAGTCACCTGGATTAACAACTTAAATCGCAAAGGAATCAAATATGCTCAGTGTTCAACCATTAGAATCTGCTAAAGGGGCGGCTGATTACTATGCAGCAGCATTTAATTACTATGCTGGGGATGCTCAGGCCATGCGCTGGCTTGGAAAAGGTGCCCAACATTTAGGCTTAAGCGGTCTTGTAGAAAAAGAACAAATGCTCCAATTACTTCAAGGTAAATTACCTGATGGACAAATATTACAAAATAAAAAAGGGGAACATAGGCCAGGGTTTGATATGACTTTTTCTGCCCCCAAGAGTGTGTCCATTCTTGTAGGTCTTGGGGCAGATAAGGATCTTGAGCTATTTCATGATTTGGCGGTTGAGTTAACCATCAAACAACTGGAGGAAGAATTTTCTGAAACCCGTGTGGTTAAAGACGGGAAAGTACATTTTGAAAAAACCGATAATTTTATAATTGCTGCTTTTCGCCAACCCTCATCTCGTGCAAATGATCCGGCACTACATACTCATGGGGTTACCATGAACATTACTTTTGATAAAGACAATAAAGCACGTTCTCTTGCCAGTGACATTCATGCCAATCGAGGAGTGGTGGAGCAACTTCAACGAAATGTGACGTATTGCGGGTTGTTGTACCGCACCCATCTTGCCAACATGCTTAAAGAAAAAGGATATCAATTAACCGTAGCGGGGGATGGGCTGTTTGAAATAGAAGGGATGCCGGAGTCGATTTTAAAAGAATTTTCAACACGGCGAGAAGAGATTGAGCAGTATATGACTGAGCATGGGTGGACTGGGGCAAAAGCGGCAAGCGCTGCGACCTTAATTACCCGTGCTAATAAAGAAGAGCACGACATTAATGTGTTACATGCCGATTGGATGAAACGAGCGGATGCACTTGGCTTTGATGGCCAACAATTTGTTAAAGATGCATTAACTTATCAAAATAAAAAGGGATTATTTGAGTCGATTAAAGAGACTGTTTTTAGTCTATTCTATCAAAAAGGGGTTGCTGAATTAATACAAGAACGTGAAGCGATTGATTTAGAACAAGTAAAAGCGCGCGAAGCCGTCAATGTGGCTATTGAAGCCGTAAGCCAAAAAAGCTCTGTTTTTGAGTTGCGTCAATTAAAAGAATACGCCCTAAAACATACGTTAACTGGCAATGAAGTGGTAAGCATCAAGGCTATTGATGGTGTGATTAATGAGAAAATAAAAAATCAGTCACTTTATGTAGGACGAGAACCCTATACTCAGCAACCCATGTTAACCACTCCTTGGCTGTTAACATTAGAAGCAGAAAGTCTGGCACGTATTGAAACCAATAAAGGACAGGTGAAACCAATCACGACTAAAAAAGAGGTGATTGATTTTCAAAACAATTATGAGGCAAACGCCAAATACGCTTTAACCACCTCACAAAAACAAGCCATGATACAGTTTTTAACAACAAACGACCGTTATATGGCAATTCAAGGATATGCTGGGGTTGGTAAGACCACCATGCTCAAATTAACCAGGGAAGTTGCAGAGACAGCTGGGTTTAATGTGCGAGGAATAGCCGTGAATAGCAGTGCTGCGAATGAGTTGAAAAGTAAAGGAGGAATCAATGCGGATGTATTTCCTGTGGTTCACGGCGAATTATTAAGCGCTCCAAAAGATACACTTCAAAAAATAGTTTTTGTTGTTGATGAAGCATCTATGTTGTCCAGTCCTCAAGGCCATGAACTAATAAAGCTCATAGAACAAAAAGGCGCAAGGCTCTATATGGTAGGCGATGATGCACAGTTACCCAGCGTAAAAAATGGTCGAATTTTTGGATTGTCACAAGAATATGGCATTCAAACCTCTGAAATGGTTGATAATATCAGGCAGTTAAACCAACAACTTAAGGAATCCGTTCATCATGCGATTGATGGGGAAGTGTATGATGCAGTACAAAAAATCAATGAGGTTCGGGAGTTTAAAACACATGATGAGCGCGTAGCAGCAGTTGCCAACAGCTACCTTCAACTATCCCATCATGTGCGTGAAAACACATTGCTTTTTGCCCCAACACATGCCAATAGACGTGAAATTACCTTCATCATACGAGAAGGATTAAAACAAGAGGGGACGCTGAGTGACAATCAAACACTATTCACTGTTCTAAAGCCAAAAGCGCTGGAAGAGGCTCAATTGTATCATGCTCAATATTATTCAAAAGGGGATGTTATTCGCTTTAATCATCATTCCAAACGATACGGTATAGAAAGCGGGGATTACTTAACGGTTGACAGAGTGAGCCAGGAAAACAAGCGTGATAATGCGTTGAAGCTTATTCATAAAAACGGAAAAAAAGTTAATTTCAGACTCAATGAATTACCTGCGTATAAACCAACAAGGGCAGGATTTATCCGTCACATTGAAGTATATCAACAAGAAAAACTCGAACTGGCAGAGGGGGATAGGATACTTTGGACAAGAAATTTTAAAAAAGAAGGGATTGCCAACTCTGAGCGTGCTCTTGTTACTTCAATTACTGATGAACGTATTAATCTGGTTCTTGATAATGGCCAGATGAAAACACTCAACCGTGAACATGAAGCACTACAGCATCTTGATCATGGCTATGTATTCACCAACATTAAAGTACAGGGCAAAGATAAAATGTATGCTATTGGCCTGGTTGAATCATATAACAAGTTTGCCGCCACCTTAAAAAATTTCTATGTTCAAATCTCCCGAGGGATTCACAGCATGAAACTGGTTACTGATGATAAAAATAATTTAATTCGTGCTCTGGAAGAAAATGACGATACTAAAAAATCATCCATTGACTTTGTTTCAACAAAACAACTTAAGGAACATCAAAAGCAATTTTCACAATCAAAACACAGCATGAACATTGATGCCGTGATTGAAAAAAAAGGCATGAAAGAAGAGGTATATCATCAATTAGTCAGCCTCGTGGAGCAATACAGGCAAGCAAAAGGATTAGACAATAAGGCCAATACCGCAAAAATGGCACATGAAATGATATTGAATCATCAGTTGTTCCGACTTGCCAAAAACACGTTAGGCTATGGATATCAAGCTTATCGAGAAGATGCGCATCGCTATGCCACTTATAAATTAAGTAAGTCTTTATCCCATGAAGAAAAAAACCATTTAAACGTCGTCAGAGATTATGTTAGAGCGAGTCAGAAGACAAAAGCGGCCTGGAAACAGGCCATTGATATGAACCCAACGGCTACAAATAAAGCCCATGCATTCCATGAGGCGACACAAAGAAATGCCCTTGCCTTCAAAATTGCGGCTAATATTGAACAATATAAGCCCTATTTAAAACATTATTCGATTGGCGAGTTAAATCGTTTAGGTATCCCTCAGCACCATTATGAGAAGCAAGAAGAAAAAGCCATACTCAATTTAAAGCGATTAACCGAACACGCAAGCACTCACCAGCTACATACCAATATTCGTCAGTTTTTTTCAGAACCATCCTCATCAAAACCGATACTTGCCTCTGTTATTAAGGCTTATTCAAAAAATGCCCATCCTTATCTCATAAAGATGGCTGAAGAAAAACAAACTACTACTGATGCTCTATGGAAGGAAATCAATATTGAGGCAAAAGAACATGCTGATGCATTGTTTAAAAAAACACTTCCAGAACCACATCAAAAAGCATTCGATCAGATTAAACACTACAGATCGTTAGGATTTGAACTGGGTGCACTTTGGAAGGAGCATGTAGCGCTATTGGAAAACAATCAGAGCTTACCTTCGGTAATCAAAGACAAGATATCCAAAATCACAATGCTGCGTAATGAAATCGCTTCAATGGCCATAAGAGACAAAACATATCTGCCAGTACTTACTTATTTTAAAATCGATGAGAATAAAATTGCGTTACAGGCTGAGAAAAATCAACAGCGTAATAATGTTCTTGATTTTTTGAATTCAAAAAGCGATTTTAAAAACAAGTTAAGTGCCGCAGAGCGAATATCAGCTGATGTACTAAGTCATTATCCATTCATTAAAGAGTGTGGCATAGATACCCGACAATTAAATAAATACGTGCGTCTGGTGACTCGGCAACAATTGTTTACCTCACTAAGCGAGGCTGAACTCAATGATTATAAAACCGTATTAAATTACAAACATGAAAGTAAAAAATCAGCCTCATGCTGGAAAAACATATTTTTGTTGAAAGAGCAGAATCTAAAACCAAAACCAAACCAAATAAACCTCGCCTTAGAGTTAACCTCAAAGCGTGACTATTTAGCATCTAAGCTCATTAACCAACCTCAATACGCAGGCATCTTAAGTAAAGAAAAAGTCTCCCTTGAGAAGTTAAACAGTCAAAGTTCAAGTCATCTTGGTCGTACATCAGAAATTAATAAAATTAATGGGGAACGAATTGGATTACTCAATCGATTAGAGCAAAAAGAAGGCAGCATGACTGCAAAGGAATCTCAACATTGGCAACATTCATGGGGTTTGTTGAATCAACAAACGTCAAAGATTCTCTATTCAAAACAATTATACGGTGATGCGATAAAAGAGAGTCCTTTAATAGAGATGAAGTTATCTAAAAGCCAAATCGACTTGTTAGAAAAATACGATGTGAGCTTAAATTCACCACCTAAAAAAAGTGAGAGCAAGCATGTATCTCAATCCTATCAAAACATCGATATAACGCTTACCAATGAAACATTAATGGCGAATCCCGAGCAAACCTATAGTATGATTTTTGGTGACCCAAAAACAATCACATCAAGAGAAATGCGTTACTCTGGTGGACTTATTGTTTCATTAAAAGGGAGCAAATCAGGGCTTTGGTATGACTTTGGAAGTGGCGAAGGCGGCAGTCCTATTCAAGCAATTATGCGCGAAAAAGCTGTCGATTTTAAGGAGGCACTGACCATTGCTTCAGAAATGGCTGGAACTAAAAATATGGAGCACTCAAGTTTTATGAAGGCGGTTTTTAAAAGTGAACAGGGTGATGGAAGAAAAGAAATACAAAATAAGATTACGTCTGCAAAAAGCATTATGAAAGGAGCAATACCTATCAAAAATACACTTGCAGAAAAGTATCTTTCCGAACATCGTAGGATTGAAAATCCCAATAGGCTAAATGTGAAATTTTGGCCTAAAAATGTAACGTGGTTAACGTTAGATGATAAAGGAAATCTAACAGAAAAGACTAATAAAATTCCTGCACTTGTTATTGCGGCTCAAAATGAACAGGGGGAAATAACAGGGGTTCAGAGAGTCTATCTTGATGAGAAGACAGGCGCTAAAAATACGTTTATGGATAAAGCGAAAATCTCCAAAGGACATATCCAATCGAGCGCAGGAATCTTACAAAAAGGAGAGAAGTTCGGTACGGTTTATCTAGCTGAGGGACCGGAGACAGGGGCATCAATTGCTATGGCGGATCCTAAAGCTACCGTACTTGTATCATTTGGTTTATCCAACATGCAAAACTTAAGTAAAATAATAAAAAGTTTCTATCCAAATCAGGTGATTATTGGAGGCGATAACGACAAACAACCTAATTCAAAAACTCATGAGTTAACTCAAAAAGCTCAGGAGTTACTAAAAAAAGAAGGAATTAATTCATCAATACATTTCCCAAAACAAATCGAAAATCTTGAAAAAACGGACTGGAATGATGTTTTAAAACAGCAAGGTATTGGTGAGGTTAGGAAGCAACTTGGCATTGATTTCCTTAAAAATAATGAAATAACTTTCTCTCAAATTGACATGAATAATTCTTTTAATTTAGCGCAACATAATTCAGACGATCCACTTAAAAATATCAGCAAAAAATGGAACGAAACTCATTTGATCATCACAAAAGAACAAGACAGACTGATGTCACATGTCGACAAATCAATACAAGATACTATTGCACATTATACAAAAGATAAAAGCATTAGTAATACCTCTCATTCCATTGAAAGCCCTGTGATAAAAAAACAGGAATTAGGGTTGGAAATCTAACGGGGTATTACCCCGTTTTTATAATTCTTCTGGTTCAAAGCCAAGTAGCTCTTTATATTTATTAATCGATGCATCAGTGAGTTTCTTGAACTCATCAGACCCATATCCCAACTCTTTGGTAGCCAGATTTTTTATTAATGCATTCATTTGAATGGTGAGTTTAAAGCAGTGTTTCTCTATATCAGTAAATCGGTCTTCTGGGCTTTTATTTTTCTTTTGATTCTCTGTGATCATCAAACCTATTTCAGCCATTTTTGTAATGGTTGCTGATAAAGAATCATCATTAGCTTCGGCCATTTTAGTAAGTTTTTCATGGAGATCATTGGGGACATGGATTGTGACTCTTGGCATAAAATATCCTTAAATTATTGTTTTTAATTTTTTGGCCGTTAAGCTAAAGGTATGAACTGGTGTATGCTATATAGTATGCTACTACTTTCCTTTTATTCATTATACTTTACTCGATTTAGCATAACAATAGCATACATTCTTCCCAAGTATATTTGATTTAAAATTAATCAATAAGGTTGAATAGTACTTACCTCTACTAAGACGATTAGCCTTGTTTTTGATCAGCAGATTTTAAGCCGCGGCCGCTTACAAAAAAAGTGCTTTATTTAATATACAAATCAATGGGTTACGGCAAATGCATTCTAATGCGAAAGGTGTGCTTTTCTTGGTTTTTAGTTCCATACTTCTTCTTTATTCCTCTGTTTTATTTTCTTTATATTTTTTATTATTATTCAGCGCGTTGGTTTTAATGTTGCGTATTGTGACATTATTAATTCTTGAATTTGGCTCTTTGTGGTATTGTTATTTTTCTAATTTAGCGTGCACTTTATTATGGTATTTATATTCAATGGTGAATGATTTTAATTTGCTTATGCTAATACCTGATTACCTATATAAGTTCGCTTTATCTGAAATAATAAATTATATTGTATGTAGGCTTTTGTATATAAAAATAAAACGAGGCTCTAATGAATATTTTAGATAGACTAATTAAATGGATTTACCGTGTAGAATTACCCAGTTATTACTCTGAAGAGAGCATTATTATTCCAAATGTGAAATATCCAGAGTTTACTAAATATAATCCTGCAACTGGTTTACCAATGATTGGTGGATCAGATGTAATGGGAAATCTAATTGGCACAGATCGTCAATCAGACTATAGATATTATTCTAGGTAACCATTAATAAAGTCATGTGAGTTATTTTAATCAATAATTTGTAATGATAAAAAAAAATCACGTTTGATATATTATTAAAATAAATAAATAAATAAATAAATAAATAAATAAATAAATGGAGATTAAACCATGGCTTTAATTGCAGCAAAAAAGATAAAAGATAAAGAGAAAATTAAATTAGAAATTGATAAAGATATTTATTCTGAAATTCAGCAATATTGTTCATGGGCAGGAATTAACGAAATCGATTATTTCTTTGAAGAGGCGGCTCAATTAATTTTCTCTAAGGATAAGGATTGGAAAAATCACCAACGCCCCAGTAAGAATGTTAAAAAGAGAGAAACTATTTAATCAAATGAATATTAGATCCTTACAGATAAAAATGCATTCTTTAAGTCTGATTTTTATGTTAATTAAAAAAAAGATCTTATTCATCGTATTCTTGCTAGCGATTTTTAATTATAAACTGATTTATTCTTATTTATTTTCATTTAATTTATTTGTCAATAAATGTTTAGATAAAATAAATATGGATCATCAAATGCTGTATTTTTCCGCCATCTTGGCAATCAATATATTTGTTATTGTTAACGTATCGCTATCCTATAAATTGCGTAAAAATACATTAAGCGAAAAGGAGCTATTATGAACTTTTTAAGTTCATTGTTAAATGAACATAGTTCATCACTTTTGATTTTGTTTATATCAACTCCATTGCTGGCATATTTTCACTTTTATTCTAAACCCAATGAATACCATCGAATGGTTAAAAAATTTGAGTCTATGAGTGAACAACAGTTTCTAACTGCACGAAAAACATATGCCCGGTTAAGTAAGGAGTCATCACGAGCATATAATGATGTAGAACTTAAACGTATTATTAGAAATAACAATTTGAATGAACATGAAGTACATTTATGGCTGCGTGAATGTAAGGCATCCGAATAACAGTGCAACACTTGATAGGACTATTTTTGCTCTGTTGCAAAACCCCAGTAAGGTTATCCACTTCAGTTTTTTAGTTTAAAATTGTATTCATTGATGTTAAGCGAGGGGATACCTCGCTTAGAAGTCATAGACTATCTTTTCATCTCCATCATTTTTTCAGTTAATGTCCACAAGGCACGATTTAATTTCACATTTTGATCAATGGCTTTTACTTCTCTCGTTTTTGTTCGAGTGGTATAACCGTATTTATTTAAACGATAGCCACGGATACCACCTTTAATCAAATTTTCTTGTATGACATTAAACACCGTAAACAGATCACTATCTTTTTGATCAACATAACGTCTTGGTTGAAGTAAGCTTTGAGGTTTAACCATCATTGCCCCCTCTTCATCAGAAAACTTTAGTGCATGGGCGGCTTCAGCAAAAATCCCTTTTTCATCAGCGTTCAAATGAATTGAGGCCATATCATCAGAAACATCCAGCATCTGATTCGCTGTTTCAATCACTTTGTAAGTGCCTTCAATAACATTTCCAATAACATCACCCTGATGTTTAATTCTGATTTCGTTATACGCTTGCCCTGCAATCATTCCATTGCCACAAACGAGCCGAAAAAGACCCGCCATTAACCGATAGGAAGACAACCCATCATGTGAGTTGATAAGAACCAGCTCTGGGTAAAGCCCTTGATTATTTTGTAGGGCGTCATGACGTTGAAAACGAAGCATGTGTTTTGCAAATGCTTTAGATTCTTGACGTTGGCTCATGGTCTGAGTTGCCCATGTTGGGAAGAATCCTTCTGACATTAATTTATCAATGATTTGCTCTGTTGAGATGGGTGCGTACTTATTGCTTGTTTTATGAGAGCTGGCTTGTGTGAATATGGAAGGTGCCAATTTAAATAGTTTTTCTTTTGATAAGACTGGTAGCATGTTGTTCTCCTATGTTTTTTCTATTTGTTCTCAAGGAACAAGATCATTATCACATACTAATTAACAATAATCAACTTATTTTATAAACTTTATTTATAATAAGTTATTATAAAATTTGTTTACATTTAGCAAGTGCCTTGATATACTCTTTCTTGTCTTAAAGACAAAGTGTAAAAACATAGGAGAACACAATGACTATTCCAAAAATTATCCAACAGCAATTACTCCATACTAATAAAGCCATCGTATGGTCTTGGCGCGTATCCAAATGGTATGAAGTTTCAGCGACTACTCATTGCGAGTCCATGCGCGTTACTTAAATGGTTTTGTCTGTATTGAACTGGATGAGGGGCAAGACTTATATAATATTTCCTTTTTCCTTAATAAAAGTATTGAGGATATGCTAATACATCCGGTACTACCCTATAAAACGATGGAAGGCGTGTATTGTGATCAGCTGGCTGAATTTATTGATAAAGGAATAGACAAAATACCAGATTATAAATATTGATATCCTCCAACTCCCAGATGGTTCTGGAGGTTGGCAAACATCAGAGGGGATTTAATGAAAAAACTATCATTTGCTGTAAAAGCGAATATGAATAAACCACCCAGAGTGCATGTTCAGTCATCGGATAAAAAGACAACCTATGGAGCATTTCAGGCCAATGATTGCAGTGAATTTAATAGCTGGGAGAAGCTAAGCCCTGAAGAAACCATTGAATTAAAGCAATACATGAACAACCTGATAGCGATTGAGCACTACTTTTCAACACAGTCTCTTGGAGAACAAAAAGATTTCAGAATTCGATTACCAGACAGTTTTATTCACGCCATTTCAGAATTAAGCGTTATTTGCCTTGAAGAAGGTATTAATCTTGATGTCTATGATGCGATGATAAGTGCTGCAATTCAGCAACTTAAAATCAAAACATCTTCTCTTTCTGATGATAAAAAACAACGTGCCCTGGCCGTACTTAATAAAATTGGTTTAGCAGAAAACAGCAAGCCTGATGTTTCTCTGAAAATACAAGCAGTCTTCTCCGAACTGTTGTCTATCCATAATAAATCAGAGAAGCTGCACCAGAAAGCCATAGCATTATTTAACAAAGATAAAAGTATTGCCCCCAAGACCATCGAAGAAATTGCCAAAGGCGAACTATCAACATCTCGATGGCTGGTAACTTGTGCTATAGAGATTTTGCTGGAAGAAAAACCGGATATATTACAGAAGTCTTTGTCTGATGAAGATATTCTTTTTTTATGGGCTAATCCCTTATTGAAAAATAATATACCGAAAGAAGAGTTATTCAAGAAGCTGGAATCACTGACAAATTGTGAATCCTTAATAAAAAAACTGGGTTCAATGAGCAATTAGCGTTGAAAATTTTGCAAATATCACATTTATGCTATAATTAACTATGAAAGTAACATTTTATCAAAAACAATCGGGAAAAAATCCCGTGGCGGAATTCCTAAATGATTTGCCGTCAGATGAGATAGCACGTATTGCTGGATGCTTGAAAAATATAGAGGAACTTGGCTTTGATAGCCCACGAGTGCAATTTAGACAAATAAAAGGCTCGCTCTGGGAAATTAAGATCAAAACATCTCGCAGTGGCTATCGTTTTTTTTACGTTTGCATTCAAAAAGAAATTATTGTGCTTTTGCATGCATACAAGAAACAGTCGCAAAAAGCACCCAAGCAAGAGATTGAACTTGCTGAAAAACGCATGATGGAGGTATACGATAATGAAAGCACTTACCTTGAATGAATTTATTGACAATAAAATTCAACAGGATGATGAGTTTGCAAAGCATTATGAGCGCGAGCAGATTATTAACAACATTGCAGTGATGATCGCCAATGCGCGTAAAGAGCGTCACATGACTCAATCTGAACTGGCAAAAAAAATTGGCAGCAAACAGTCCGTTGTCTCTCGACTCGAAAGTGGCAGCAGCGCCTTTATTCCTTCGCTGGAAACATTGGTCAAAGTAGCTGATGCATTGAATATGCGGTTAACATTGCAACTTCAAGCCTAAGATTTAATTTCGGAACCGCAAAACAAAAAACAATTATCGACACAGTAAAATAAGGACTCAACCAATGAGTGAATTACCAAAAGAAATGAATAATGAAGAATATCAAAAAATGATAGAAAAACTAAACCAAGAATTGAAGAACAATCCTAACCCCACACCAATGGATGAGGCTTGGCAGTTCTTTCATCAACCCAAGGTAAAAGGCATCATTTTTCTGGAAGCCTGGAAACAGGGCATTAATAAGGTAGGAGCTGAATTTTTTGACATCAAAACAGATTCAGTCGAGGCGGCTACCGACAAATTACAGCTCCAACCCAATTTTAAGTTCATCAAAGAAGCGATTGGCGGTTACAGCCACGGTAAACAAGTCCTGCTTGGACTGATGTACTCTTTTTATAATCCCGAAGACGGTCAAAAATTGTTGGAACAATCAAATACCACTAACTTTGTTGATGCACTAAACGTGCTGGATGATGAAGGAAGAAAAATCATATCTCAATTGTGGTTGAATCATAGTGGCTGGTAGTAAGAACATAATCAGCCCTTTAATATGTTATAGGGCTGATTATGTTCTCAATGAGCAGATAAATTAGCCCTAGGTCAATTTATGTCTATTCCTAATCTTTTTACTCTGTCCTCATTCAAAAGAGACTTTTTTGCTATTTGCTGTAAAGAAAAGATTATTTTATCTGATATTATTCGGTAACTATCTTTAGAATTACCTGAAGACATAAATACCGCCAATGCCTTGTAATATTTATCAAGCTGTCCTCTTTTGAGAGAGTTGAAAAAAGCATAGTATTCTTCATTAGTACTTGAAGCCAAAGCATCCTCATGCTCAAGAGACCAACTATTATTGTATGCTATATACTCTATTGCCTGGGCAAGAGATATTTCAGGCCTAAGTTCATTATTTAACTTCTCTATAGCTTGCTTAAATTGATCATCTTTTAATTGATTAAAATAATAACAATTATTGCTGTTAATAATTATTTTTTCCCCGCTAATATATTCAATATAATCATTCATTATTTCTTCAGCGAGATCATTTTGCTGAATCTGCTTCAACAGTGAAATAATATTATCTACGTCATTAATTGAAATGAAGTGTCTATATTGAAAATATCCTGACTTTAAGTCCTGAATAACCTGCTGTTCATTATCATTAAAACCATCAAGATAAGAGTCCCATATTTTATAAGAAGCCTCTTTTTCGTTCTCTTTAATTATTTGACAGTTAACATTTTTTACTTCCGCAACCAGTTCTGATTCATTAAAAAATCCAGTTTTAACACCTTGAGCCATGATAAAATCAAGGTTTGTCATTCCATAAAAATTGTATTTATGAAGAAACTCTTTTTGCTCTTTAATATGTTCAATACCTGAATCGTTTGATGAGAATAATTTTGGCAGATTTTTTCCGTTTTCAATCAAAAAGTCCAGGGTTGGTATATGTTCATCAACAACGTACTGACAAAAACAAAACAAGCAAAGAGATTTAATAAGCTTATCCCATGTCTCACCCTCAATATCGAGAAATAGTGTCTGAAGAATTTCGGATAAATTATTAATGGTATTAATAACACGCATGTTCGTCAGATTAAGGTTAGAAACATAACTTTTAATTAATTCTTTATGGATGTTATTTTCAGAAATGATGGAGTTGCAACATTCCTCTGCGGTCATATTCAATTGTACACGCTTATCTATAACTTTTTCATTGAGTTCTTTGAAGTTATCATCATTCATCTTTTCAGAATTATAGATAACAATAATCTTGCAGTTTCTTTTTTCTTTTAAAAAATTTAAATAACCTAATATTTCATTAACAGTCAGGGAGCTTCCTCTTCTCTCAATATCATCAAAACATATTACTGAATCCTTAATAGCCATGCTCATTGCATGATCTAAAAGAGGGCTAAAATTTCTAATCCAAGGTAACGACTTCGCAATCGTAGGTGCTTTTTTATTCCAATACCCTTTTTTTCTTACCTCTATCGTGGATGATAAATTACTAATAAATGTGCTAAGCGATGGTTCTCCTTCGCCAATTAAATCGGTACTTATCATATTTTCAAAGATGGATGTTTTCAGGCTTTCTAGTGAATTAATGCCAAATAGGGACACGTAAGAGTATGATTTATAGCAACTTGGAATTCGAGTATATTTACTTTTGATTACTTCATTCCATATATATGTCTTTCCTACACCCCAGCCACCGTATACTGCAAGAATTTCTGAACTTTCTAATTCAAGAAAATTGCCTATATTATGTTCTATGATATCTCTTGACATAATTTTTATCTAACCCATAAGTATTATTTATGACTTTCCATGTAGCTAAGCGCTGCGTCTGCCAAAAAAGAAGACCGGTTTTTTATGGCATGATTTTTAGCATACAAATCAATCAGGCTTAAAACGCGCTCTGGCATAGTGATATTAATGCGTTTGGCCTTACCCGATATTTGGCTTAAATCAATATCTACGAATGCCCATACGCCACCTTGAAACTCTTCTTCATTAATCCAGTGATCGATTGTTGTGCATACTGGAATAGACTCATTATCAATCAGCAAACCTTCCAAATGACATTCAATCGCCTCAATAGCGTTAGTCAATGCCTCATCATAAGTACTACCAGCAGAATAACACCCAGAAATATCAGGGATACTTACACCAAAATCACTGTGCTCATCTTTATGTATCACTACAGGATATCTCATTTTATATCCTCCTTATTAATACCAGCCTGTTTAAAAATGCTAGCCACCGTTTTAATAGGTAAATCTTTTTTAGGATGGGGTACTGTAACCCTTCCTTTTTTAGTGGGATGCTTAAATTGACAATGACTCCCCTTTTGGTGACATTGCACCCAACCATCGCGTTCAATTATTTTTATTATTTCAGCGCTCTTCATATCTTTATATTATACACACTATACACACAAAATCAAGGAAGCTACCAACCTGGCAAAGGCTGATTACTTGAATTAACACCAAGAAATCTCTTACAAAAAAAACAGCATACCAGCCAATGCCTTAATAGTGCAGAGACGCTATACTGTTCTTGTTTGGCGCAGCTGGGATGTTGACAGGATGTTGAGACACTAGCGAGTTCAAGGATGAACTCAAATCAATGGCATTTACAGCTGCGCACAGGCACAAAACAAAAAACACCGTTACCCAACTAACTCTTTAGCCTTATCCCAAATATGCATCAGCTCTTCAAAGGGCAGGCCTTCCAGGTTAATTAATTCACGTTCCTCAGCAATCAGTTTAACCGCTCGTAATCGCCTTTCAAATTTAGTCAATGATTGTCCAAGGGTTACTCGGGGACTTAACTTACAAAAAATACATAGGGAAAACACCGCGTGGAGTAAATCGCCAATTTCTTCTTGCAAAGCGGTTTGATTCGCTTTAGAAAAGTCATGCTCCAGGTGCTCTTTGATTTCATCACACTCACTGTGAATTTGATCCATGATTTGGTCTGCACTTTGCCACTTGAACCCAAATTGAGAGGCTTCTTCCTCCAAAGCGCTAATTTTATCTAAAAGTTCCATGTTCTACCTAAAGGTGATTTGATGAGTGCTGTAGGTTTGGTCAACCAATAAACATAAACCCTTCATCACAATAATTGATAACTAAAGCTGATTTTACAACGGTTAGGGTCTGCGCGTAAAATACCCTCTAACTTCTCTTTAATAATCGGCAGTTAATGTCCAGTACAACCATAGAACAGTCAGACTTACTCTCCCAGAAAAAAAATCAAACAGACTCTTGGAATCCTCCTGTTCCACTAACCCATGAGTTAAACAATGAAACCCCATACCCGTTTGATGCGTTACCCAATACTCTGCAACAAGTGGTCAATGCCTATCAATGTTATGGGCAACAACCTCTATCATTAGTCGCTTGTTGCGCTCTAGCTAATCTGTCTTTAGCATGCCAAAGCCTTGCCAATGTGGCTCGTGACAGCTACCTGGTTAGCCCTGTGTCACTGTATTTTCTGGTCATCGCAAGTTCTGGTGAGCGCAAAAGTGCTGCTGATAATGTGTTTTCTAAAGCCATCCGCCAATGGGAAGCCGTGGTGCGTAAAAAACGAGAACCGGAACGATTGAGCGCATTAACCCAACATAAAGCCTGGCAGATGGAACGAGATGGACTGCTTACCCAAATCAAACGTACCGTCTATTCCGGTGAAGACAGCGATTATTACAAAGATTTACTCGATGATTTAGTTCACCAGGAGCCGGACATTCCCATACAACCCACCCTCTACTTTGAAGATGCAACCCAAGAAGCCTTGGCAATCCATTTGGCTCACGGCTGGCCGAGTGCCTCACTTTGGTCGGATGAGGCAGGCATTATTCTTGGCAGTCACAGCATGCAATCCAACCCCATGCGATTTGTGGCCTTACTCAATCGTTTATGGGAAGGGAAATCTTTTGCAGCACATCGCAAGACCTCACAAAGCTTTATCATTGAGCACAGACGCCTTACTTTAAACCTGATGATGCAACCCCTATTACTGGATCAGATGGTAAGTCAAGCTACTGGAATCAGCCGCCAAAGTGGTTTTTTGGCACGCTGTCTGATCGCCTACCCAGACAGCTCCATGGGAACGCGATTTTATCAAGAACCACCGGAACAACTGGACGGTTTAAAGGAATACGAGCAACGCATTACCGATTGTCTGGATCAATCCCAACGCTTAAACCAGTCAGGGTGTATTAACCTGCCCATCCTCAAAATGAACCCTCAAGCAAAGCACTTATGGATTGGGTTTTTTAACAGCATTGAAGCCGGATTGACTGCCCAAGGGCAATGGATGGAAATCAAAGATTTTGCCAGCAAAGCGGCTGAAAACGCAGTGCGTCTTGCTGCCCTCTTCCATCTTTTTTCAGGAAAAACAGGGGATATTAGTGTGGAGCACATCGAGCAAGCCATTACTCTAATGAATTGGTACTTAAGCGAGGCAAGACGCTTGTTAGAACCACAATCAAACCAGCCAAGTCTTGAGGACGCCCGAAAGTTGCTTGTCTGGCTCTTGCAGCAAAGACCACAAACCACAACGCCCCGCGACATTTTGCAATTTGGTCCATTGCGTAACAAGGAACAGAGGGACAATGCCTTGGAAACACTGGTGGAGCATCAGCACATTCGCCTTATTAAAACTGGAAATAAAACTCTTATAACTCTTAATCCCTGGTGCAAATAATCGGAATCGAATCCCAATCATTGCTACTTTTGCTACATTGCAACAGTTCAGGCTTAAACCAAAGCATTGCTGCGTCCTAAATCTTGATGAACTCAATAAATACAACAGGTTAGTCCTATTGTTCTCCTTGTAGTTATCCTCTAATTATGTAGCAATATAGATGCTACTGCATTGCTACATCGAGCTACACTTCTAAAGCATTAAAAAGACATCCTCTTATACCCAAAAGAGGGTGTCATCAGTGCCCCGGACTTAATTAAAAAGTTTCAAGATTTTGTTACTTTCAGAAGACAGTGACAATAAAAACCCAGTGTTTAAGCAGAGTCAGACTTCATTGACAATGACTTCTTGAGGTTGAACTCAATATCAATGGATAGTAAATTACCTGAAGTCGCTGTCAATGAACAACATCCTTTAATAATGAAAAATGATATTGCCTTATCGATATGTTCTTAATTTTTATCGCAAAAAACCAGTCTAGTGTAAGCGGCACTAAAGATTTATTGACAATGACTTTTAGCTAATGACTTTTAGCTATTGTCATAGTCTTCTGAAAGTGACATCCTGGGCTTTTATCCTACTATTCCTCAAAACAGAATTCAAAGATTAATAAAATACCCCTACCCTCCTCCTATTTGCTGTTATATCTCAATTAAGTGTTTTATATTATTAATTACCATTCTAAAATGAATATAATTATGTCGATTACCATGTCATCAGACTCCCTAAGGGCATTACGCCACCCAGAAATGAATGAAGTAGACTCAACCGTTATAAAATCTAATATACTGATTGAGCAGCAACTCAATGAAATTGTTAAAGACTATTTCTTTCACCCCAAATATTTTAAAGATGATAATATTAGTCTTGCAACTATATGTAAGTTTGCTCAAGCTGCCTCATTATCATATTCAGACGATAAAATATGGACAATAATAAAAAAACTATCTTCCTTCAGAAACAAAATTGCTCATAATTTACAACACCCTAAAAGAGATACGGAAATTAGAAACTTAAAGCATTTATATAATGCTCTCTTCCTTCATAAGTTAGATAAACATTTTCTGTGGAAAGATAATGATAGTGATGCGATGGGACTGCATATTGTCACTTTAACTTGTCTGAGCTTTTTAATTGAAGTACATAATGAAGTTAAAAGACTAAAAATATCCAGAATAAATTCTCGAGATAAAAAATAAGTTCGAATATAGACCAATCCCTAGGCTTTGGTGCACTCCTCCTATCGAAGAGTAATGCTTCAACGGATTGAAACTTCTATTAGCATATTTTATTCACTTTTAAGATCTTGGAATAGAGTATTTGCAATTATCATAATAGACCCTTCCTCCATCTTAGGTACTATTTAAACCTACAACAAGTATGAAAAGCACCACATGTATTAATAGAAGAAATATAATCCCCACCCTTTTATTAATGCTCAAACAACGCTTCAATTGTCGATTGAATCTCTTCTTGGCTGGGTTTAGCATAGCGAAATATTTCTTTAATAGAAACATTGCCACTTAGCTCCTGGGCAAAATGCACACCATGCTTATCAGTGACTTTCTTTAAAAAAGTATGCCGGAGCTTATGGGGTGTAAATTCAAATTGCTCTTGCTCTGGTAAAAATGCTAAGGCTTGTTTTAATACGCGCTGGCATATTCGATAAACATCTAAGGTTTGTAATCGAGTCCCATATCTTGTTAAAAATAATGGCTCATCATCTTGTGCATCCCTTTGTTCCAAATATTGCTCCAAATATTCCCTGCTCTCTTGTGGTAATGGAATTTTTTGACTAATTCGCTTCGACTTATGGCGTAGAACATCGTACAACCCTTTTTGTCGATACTGACCAACATTTAAAGAAACAACCTCTGACTCACGAAGACCTGTTCCAAGAAGCATGTAAAATAAAGCGGTTTCCATTAATGGATTTTGATTTTTGCGAGTGCAACTTTTAATACGCTGTTCACACGCTGATTTTAATCGCATTAATTGTCTTGACGTCAATCCATTCCAATCTGGAGCATCCGTTTGTAAATCTTTAACCTGAGCTAAGGGGTCACCTGCCAGTAATGGTCGTTGTTGATGCAACCATCGCCCGATATGACGTATAGTTGCTAACGTGCGATTAATTGACGTTGCCTTGTAAGGTTTTCCTGTTTTTTCCGAAATCGTCTTTATTAAGTTCTTTTGAAAATGTTTACTTACTGCAGGGGTCCAACTATCCACTAAGTCATGCCCTACTTCCATTTGGAAAAATTGAATGAATTTAGAGATGTCCTTCTTTTTTGCTTGCTCTGTTTTTTCTGGTGCTCCATTGACATGAACTGAGTAATAATACGACAACCAAGCTGATAGCGAATTAGTGTCAAAATGGACATCCAAAGGATGAAAAATCTTATCTATCACAAACTTTTGATTTTTTGAATTTGAGCGATCCAGTAAATTCATAAGGTCTCTTTTTTACTTTTCCCTCATCATACCCTGTTTGTGATGGATAAGGTACGTTATCTACCCCAAATAGGGTATTATAAATGAAACTACAATTAGAAATAATTAATCTTGGTGGCGAGATGATAAGACTGTTAAATTGCCCTACAAAATTATTATTAACTTGTACCTTAAATGCTTCAACATCCTGTACAAATAATGAGCCTATTATATTGGTATGTAAAATGTGTAATTTTAATGATAAAAATTCTAATCCTCGTGTAACTACCTCTACTATTTTATTAAAGCCTAATAAACATCAATGAACAATGATCGTCGATTTATCCGATTTAGTTGAAAATGGTAGCTTAGAAATAAAGGAACACGTTTATGTACTTACTTTTAAGAATTTAAATAATGCACAAGCCACATTTATAGATTTAGGAAAGATATTGCTTATTCAATGGGCATCACCCAAGATAGGGGTTCATGTAAAATCGGTAAACAAATTTGATATCAGGAAATTAAGACATGTTTAAATTTCTAGATTTTTTTAAAAACAGTAAAGACCAGATTGTTATATTCCAAGCACCTAATTTGCCACTCATTTGCTGGCTGATACTTACAATATTGAATTTGCTTTGGAGCAATTATCAACCAAAAATCCATAATTTTTTTAACTTGCTCAGTTTTGGCTTTATCTTTACCTGGGCATGGCTAGAGATAACAAGTGGGGTTAACTATTTTCGCCAAGCACTTGGTGTGTTAGTCATTATTATTGCAGTTGTTTTTAATAATTAGCTCTAACGCATGGTCACTGAATTTCTCTCAAATCCTAAAGTCTTCAAGAATCTACGCGCTGCTCCGAAACAGGCGTGCCAGCTTCAGCTTGTTTTAGAATTGATTGGATTTGAGTGTCTGTAAATTTTGATTTTTTCATAAGAGTATCCTGTATATAGTTTACGAGAAAATTCTACTTTTGGCACCAGTTATTTTTCGGGGGGATTACCCCCTAATCCTTTAAGAGCTATTTCAAGGCCACTGATTATGAACATGACCTTTCCCCTAAATTAGTACCACCTCCATGATGAGATTCGCTATTTTATGCCACCCGCCTTGCATACTCAACCGGTGGCATGTAGTTCAGGGAACTGTGAGGGCGAACATTATTATAATGATTA
>Ga0209935_1001074_pt1 | contig 49637 bp, 77 predicted proteins | sample ThiBio_1000_plan_2_FD_183958 | JGI IMG/M metagenome (GOLD analysis project Ga0209935, IMG submission 183958) | Wastewater bioreactor microbial communities from Cape Town, South Africa - Thiocy_cont_1000_plan (SPAdes) | ecosystem: Engineered > Bioreactor > Thiocyanate-remediating >... | reverse complement strand
TCGCTCGCTCGCTCGTGCTCAAGAGCCATACCGATGGTTGGATCGTATTCCTCAACGAATACGTGTTGCGTGAACTGTATCGTCAAGGAAGACTTGCCCACTCCGCATTCACCAAGGATGCAGGCCTTTATTAAAGCCGACATGGTGGCAGCGAGGAGGCGATCGTCTTGGATGGGACGAGGTGGTGAGACAACGACGCGAGCAGCGCAACACACACCACGAAGGGAGAGACACAAGACAAGAACAGCAAATGCAACAGCTTGATTCGCTTGCTGCTCCTCGCTCGGCAACACCTCGCCGCTCCGTATGGCTCGACGACCACCCGTCCCTGTGCGCTTCGCTGTGCCACTTGCCATGGCTACTGTAGGGTACGTGATGCAAGGGTTCTAGTGCTGCGTCTGACGATACCGCTGACCGTCGTTACCGGTGTTGTGCAGCGGAGCATTGTACTACACGTTCGTGTACACGCGCGACAACCCGGTCAACATCGTCAACAACCCACCCGAGTACCACTCGCGCCCCTTTACCGCCAAGATTGCAGACGCCGCACGGCAAAACTCACAACAAGCAGAGGAAGCTCCCAAGTAGCCGCGAGACCGTGTGTCCGTGTGTCTGTGTGGGAGAGCGCGCACGTGCGAAGGCTTGCGCGCGGCTGCCTCCTGTGTGTGTAAATATCATCGCTTCTGCAGAGGATAACTCCATCACCCTCGCCCTACCATGAAACCCCCCTCATAATCTTGATTGTACCACGAGGTCTTCCAAACAATGAACGAACCAGCCCACCCACCAGTGTCACCGAAAGAAGAGGCACATTCGCTTGAGAGGCGAGAGATATGCACCTGTAAGGCTCCTCAATAAGCTCGCATCCGCGCTACGCTGCAGTGGCTCTCCTCGTTCGTCTCTCTTTGTGCGTCAGTGTGCTCGTGCCTTCCTTCGCTGCTGCTTCTGCTCTCATGGCTCGTCTCGTGCTCCTCGTCCTCGCGGCCTTGGTGGCTGTCGCCGTCGCTCAAAACACCGTCGGCAACTGGACCATCATCGACAACGACTATGCTACCATTGCGGTACGTATGACGATGAGCGTGGTTGCGTTCTGGCGTCTGTTGTGTGCTAACGCGTGTCACTACGTCTCTCTCTCTCTCTCTCGCCCTCCCTCTCTAGATGTCGTGCGCCTTCCAAACCACTACCGATGGCTGGATTGCTGGTAGCTCGGCCTCGTTGCAGCCTCTCTTGCTCCAGTACGAAATACTCTCTGTGCCCTGCCCGTCGGCGCTCGCTCCTCCCCGCGCACTTCTCCATCGTGTCGTCTGCTCACGTGCACCTCGACCGCAGCACCACCAACGGCGGAGGCAACTTCACCAACGCTCCCATCGATACCAAGAGTGCCGCCTTCATGTCGATCGGCATGTACGACGCCACGCACGGAGTTGCTGGTGGTCTTGGCTTCTTTGGTCTTCCCTGCGGCGCTGTCACCTCGAACGGCACCTGGTCCACCATCCACGACGGCAAGTACGTCTCTCTCTCTCTCTCTCTCTCTCTCGCTCTCTCTCGTCGACGCGCCGCTGACGTCTTGGCTTGTGCGGCCTAGGGACATTCTCTGTGCCTTCCAATCGGCGCAAGCTATCAACACCAACACCTTCGTCGTCACTGGGTACGCCACAAAATGACACTGCCTCTCTTGGCGCAGAGACTGACGCATTTTCGTCGTCGCGCAGCGCCTGGGCCACTCCCGGCGACTTCCAAGGCAACGGCATCCAGCTCTCGACCGACGGTGGCAACACGTGGGCTCTCAACAACTGGAACCAGGGCACCGATGCGCGCTATGGTACGTGCGTCACGCGACCATTTGCTGGGTGGGCGCTGGAAGTGAGACGCCCGACTGACTCACGTACGCCATGTGTTTCTCTCGTGGCGACCTACAGCCTTCTTCTTCTCGGCCACTAGTGGCTACGTGAGCGGAGGCATGTGGCCCGAGTCGTCTGACGTTCAGGGCAACCGCAGGAGCAAGCTTGGTCACATCCCGTACCGCATGACCGAGCACATTGACTTTGGTACCGTACTGCTTCGGCTTTCGCTTCAGTATCGTCAGATTGGATCATGTTGTTCATGCTGTGAAACGCTGGCGTCCCATCTAGATGGTGTCTCGATGCGTATGCGCAAGCCCTCGAGCCGTGCCTCGCCGGTTGATGGCTACCAAGGCGTCATCTCGCTCACTACCGACGGTGGCAAGACCTTCACTCCCGTCTTCAACATTACGGGCCAGGGCCTCTACTTTAACGAGATCTTCTGCATTGACATCAACACCTGCTGGGCTGCCGCTGAGGGAATCGATCCCAAGTCGCTCGGACGTACGGCGTCGTTTGCTTGACCGATCGATCGAGTACTACCGGTATTGACTTGTGCTTGTGCTTGTGTGTGCGTGCAACGAAATAGCGGTTGCTGTCATCTACGGCACTACCAACGGCTGGAAGACCGTGACGCAACAGCTCACGTTCCCGGGTGGCTCGTTGATCACCGTCAACTTTGCCAACAGCACGTACGGCTGGGCTGGAGGCGCTCTCATCGCGTCTAGCTTTGATCGCGTTGCCGAGAACAACAACAACGACGACTCGACTATCGCGAAGATGGAGGGTGTCGCGTTCTTGACGACCGACGGCGGCAAGACCTGGACGCAGTACAACCAGCTCAAGAACTTTTACTTTATGCAGATCAGCACTGTGGGTACGTATCGTACGATAGTGTGAGTGGTTTCGCTTCATATGCCATCATTACTCACTGACGCTTGCACCGAACCCCTTGTGGCATGTCTCGTAGATCAAACGACGGCGTACGCCAGCGGTATCACGGCTGCCGGTCTCTCGAGCCTTGCGCGCTACCAGTCGTAAGCGAGCTCCGCATGGCTCGCGCCAACTCGCTCGCTCGTTTTGTGTTGTTTGATGAGTGCCTCTGTCTCTGTCCCGCTCAGCCAGCCATCTCTCGATGCAACAACACCCGATGCCACCACCAACGTGAATACATTCTCACCTACACATGGCCCGCGAGTGAGCCATTTACACACACACTCTCACGCACAACAGTCTCGCGAGCGAAGGGGAGGAGGAGAGTGGAGAGTGGCAGCAGTGGCGTCATTCGTTGGTTGGTTGCTTCGCTGGCTCACTCGCTTGCTCGCCCTCTCCCACACAAACACACGCGTCTGCCCGCTGCCTTTCCCTCTACCGGCAGTGGCTTCCTCCGTCTCATCGTTGTCTCGATTACCTCTGGATCAGTCTGCGCCCACGGATAGAGAGTGTCAGCCTGCCTGGAGGCCGCACGTCGCCACCATAGACCCCTTCAAGGAACCTACGCAGCTATTTGCGTCCACTCCTGATTATGCGTCGTCGACGCGGCTGGTGGTAGCGCAGTATCTGCCCAAGATCGACAGCCAACCGCTGCCGGTCGAGGAGCGCGCCGACCAGTCGCACGGCCACCCGCACTCGCACTCGCACTCGCATCCTCATCCACACTCGCACCCGCACACGCATCCACACGCTCACGTCCAGGCGCACGGCCACGTTCAGACGCACGCACACTCGCACTCACACGGCCACCATGCGCACGGTGTCGACGGCTTGGTGGTGAGCGTCGGCGGCGGCGGTGCCACTGGTGGTGCGGCGGTGGTCGGTGGCGGCGGCGGCGGTGGCAGTGGTGGCGGCGGCGGCGGTGGTGGCGGCGGCGGAGGCGGCCGCAAGACCAAGCAACCGCCCGGCAGCAAGGAGCAGAAGGCCAAGGAGCGCTACGCTCGGTGGTACCAGGCGCACCGCAAGCCGACGCTGCGCGAGCAACTGCAGATGGCACAAGACAAGATACGCGAGCTCACGGAACAACTGCAGAGCCTGCAGCCCGAGCACTCGCACCATCATGCCTTCGACGACCACCAAGGCATCGACGCCGCGTACTGGAAGAACCAGCTCGAGCAGGAGCTGGCGTCGGGCTCGGCGCCGCCACCGCCGCCTCCGACGCCCACGATCGCGACGCCGTCGACCACCACCGCCACGGCATCGGCCGCCGTGCCGACGCCGGTACCGATCTCGGCCTCGGTGCTCGCCGCCGCCGCCACGGTCTCGAGCAATGGCTCGGATCTCGGCCGCGACGACGCGGTCGACGAGGTGTCCGAGTTGATCCTGCGCAACGTCAAGGAGTTCCTCGAGAAGATACCGCGCAACTCACCGCTACAAGCCAGCCTGCTCGGCTTCATCGCCAAGGACGTGCCGCTGTCGATACTGCAGCAGCGCTTTGGCCTGTCGGAGCTCGAGCTACGACGCCTCAAGCAGACCGATCCGACGACGCACCTCACCAGCTTGGCATTGGACAAGGGTTGCTCCGATGACGTGTGAGATGCTGCTGTGTGTACGCACCAGCTGGTTGGTTGTGTGCGTGTTGCTCTGTGTTTGTATGTCGTCGTGTCGTGTCGTGTCGTGCGAATGCACGCGCAGTTCTTGTTGGTTGGCGCGCTATGGTCCACATGATGTGTGTTTGTGTGCGTGTGTGTGTGTACATCGAACGCCATCATCGTATGCGTCGAGTGTAGTATTCACGTGAGGAGTTGGTCGCACAAACAACGCTCCAATATTCCGTCCAAACAAGCGTACATTCGCTGGCAAGGTGTCGGTCGCGTCGATTCCGCCAAATGGGCGTGATATTCATATGATCATCAACACCATCTGCTGAGCTGTTGCCAATGCGTTTGGGTCAAATTTTCACCCAAACGCGCCCGATCAAGCATACACGCACACACACGGCGAGATACAAAGCGCCCAACGAAACTAACTCATCACCTCCACACAATCCCACATCACAAACACACACAACACACTGGCTAACAAGCGAATCCAGGTGGCCCCCGTACTCCAGGAGAACGAGAACGAGAACGAGAAGGGGAGGTACAGCGGGAGATATCGGGTGCTGCGTAAGTGGGTCTCGTCCTGGACGAACGAGGCCGCCCTTTCCTTCAGTCTCTGCAGCCTCTTCCTCTCTCTCTGCCCGCTGCTCTCTCTCTCCCGCTCGCTCGTGAAGAAAAAGGGCAGGTGATCTCGCGAGTTCGTTGCTCCATAACTGCCAAGAATCCATCTGGCAGTTCGCTAGATTGCAGGCGCTAGATCGCCGAACGAACGATAGGCGTTTGGGTCAAATTTTTACCCAAACGCGTGGTGGCACAAAGAAATCCAGCCGAGTGAGTGAGGTTGGAAGGGGGGTGCAAACGGAATGGTAATGGAGGTACTTGAACTTTGAACGAGCCGACAATGTGAATACAATAGCAAACAAAAGCAAAACAACGGCAAACACAACACATACGACGACGACTACTACTATTACAGCTCGGCTCGCACCGATGCGTGTTGTTGTTGCTGTTGTTGTTGTTGCTCTTGTGCTGCACGCTCTTGCTGCTTCTTTTCCTGTCGACGGCGATGTACGCCCAACGACTCACGAACCACGCGCAACACTTGCTCAATAGCCTCGTGGTCGTTGCCCGAGTACGTTCCCTCCTTGAAGGCGCTCATCGCTGGCACGACCCAGTAGTCCAACCCGATCGCCGCCGCCAAGTGGCCGAACACGTTCTCCTTGCCGTGTACCACGGGCAGTTCGATCAACGCGGCGCCACGCGGACTAAAGATGGCAGAGGCAAGGCCCTCGCCATGCGGTCCGATGACCGCGCACGACTTGCCGAACTTTTCAATCTGCGCGCTACATCCGCACCAACCAACAGCAGTCAGCGCGCACCGCCGCGAGCGAGTGCGAGTCGGTAGCGAGTGCGAGCGGCGCGAATGACGACGTCGTACTGCAACGAGCTTTGGCTCGAGATCGTTACGGTCGAGAACGAGTATCCAAGCGCCTGCACCGTATGGCGCAAGGCATCTGTCAATTCCGTCTCATTCACGACCGAGCGCGGGGTGTACTGAGGCCGAGAGACGTAGGTGACGTGCGTGCACTTGTCGAGCGATGGCAACGGCGTGCCGATCAAGCGCGAGCGAACTTCCTTGAGTAGCATTGGTGGCGCATACCACGCAGATTGCAACTCGCGCACACTGAACGAACGAACGAATGAGCGAATGAGCGAATGAGCGAACGAGCGAGCGAGTGCTGGCATACCGATAGTCAGCAAAGTTCGAGAGCACCAAGTGAAGCTTCTTGATAATATACTCGTTTCGATGCGGCTCGTACGACTTGACGTGCTCGGCAGGAATTCCGAGCGTTCGCAACAGCTCGAACATGGCATGGAACTTGGTGTCGGTGTTGGGATGCATGACGGGCACGAGCAGCTTGGATTGTTCCGAGATGGTCTCCGTGTCAAACAACGTAATGATCTTGCCGGCGTCGTGCAACAGCAGGTGCTGAAAGTCGAACGGCGCGTTGTAGTTGTGCACCATGGCGGCTTCGGGCAGCGGCTTGGGCTTGACCTGGAACGGGCTCTTGCTCCTCTTAAAGTCGGGCAGCATCTGCAACGCAGCGTCGGTCATGACGTAGGTGCACTTGTGGCGAATGATGCCCGTGGTGCCGAACACCACCACGTCCGAGAGGGTCACACGTCGGATCAGCTGCGGCTCGAATGCTCGCACCGGAACCTCGACGCCGCTTTGTCGCAGGGTGTGCGTGTGGAGCTCGTATCGCGTATCGCGGTTCGTCACGTATTCGATTTGCACCCAGTCTAGCGAACGCGGTTGCATTAGCGGCATTCAAGGACACACACACACACACACACACACACACACACACACACACATATACACAACCTCACACGGTGGCGTACCAAAGACTTCGTTCGACAGCAAGTCATCGAGTAGAATAAAGTTGCGCCCGGTCGCATTGCAACCATCACGCAGCGCCCACACCTCGGCGTGCTCGAGGTTGGTGATCCACGCCTGGCGCAGATCGGCTCGAGCGCCCTCAAAGTCTCCGATCCAGTTCTTCTCGAGCGCGCGCGAGTTGTACAGCGCTCCGAGCTGAATCGAACCGCGGCTTCCGTCGATGGCTTTGGTGAACTCTGCAAGGGCCAACGTGCTGGCTCCCAAGAGCGAGTGGATGTTGCCTTGGATCTGGTTGTACATGGTTGAGTTCTTGAGGTGAGGGAACTCGTGTTCGACCTAGAGCACCCAAACCAGAATGGTGACCAATGGCGTAAGTAGTGATAGCGAGAGAGCGACCGAGAGAGAGCGAACGAAGCTTTGCGTCGTGATCGCACGTACGACGTTGTTCAGTCGCTCTTGAGCATCAAAGATCAAGCCATGTCGAGCCAGCAGCTCGACCTCGAGCCATGCACACTCCTCGCTTTTCTTGTCGCGGCCGATAGCAGCAATGTTCAAGGCATTCTCCACGTTGCCGTATCGATCATTCTAACAACGCGACGAGAGTGAGCGAGTGAGCGAGCGAGTGAGAGAGTGAGTGAGTGAGAGCGCAAGAGTGGCATCAGCATACCAAGAGTGCAATGTGTTGCAAGGCCTTGCCTTGACCGATCGGCAGCTCGGCGAGCTTGTCGATCACTCCATGCGTGTTGAGAGCGTGCTCCCACCACTTGACGGCCTCATCGAGCTCGCCACGCTCCTCGAGCGCCGAGCAGAATGCCATGTACGCAATGACGTTGGCCTGATTGGTCGCGATGGCGGCGAGCATCTGCTCACGCGCCACCTTCCAAATCGCTTCGCGGTTGTAGATCTCGAGCTTGAGCATCTCGCGACGCAGCTTGTGCGAGTGCTGGTAGGTCGTCCAGATGTCGAGGCAGATCAAGCCGTAGTTGAGGCGCGTCTGCCAGTCGAAGCCGCCGCCCTTCTCGTACGCTTGCTTGAGGCAGTAGTACGCCTCGGGCAGCTTCTTCTGGCCCCAGAGCGCGAGGCCGAGGTTGGCAAAGCCGCCCGGAGATCCAGGATACTTGGCGACAAACGCACGCAGCTCGGTCTCGGCGTCGAGCAGCTTGCCCTCGGCCAACAAGCGCGTGCCCTTGACGAACATATCGTTTCGCTGGAGGAGGAGGAGGACAAGTCGGTGGTGGTTTGTTGGAGTCAGCAGTGCTGCTCGTTCGCCAGCATTCGAGCGCACGCACACGCACACGCACCTGCTTCTGCTTCGGCGTCAAGGGTCGATCGCTCGGCTGCTGGCGCGTCTCATCGATCAGCACGACGAACAGCACGGCGAACAGCACCACCGCCACTACCGATCGCCTCATCGCCATCCTTACACACGAGTCGATCGATGCTCACTCCTCGCGTACACCACCACCAGCACCAGTACCAGCACCAAGCGAGCCAGCGAGCAAATGAGAGCAAATCCCGCGCTGCTGCCACGTGTCTGTGGATCGATCACTCGATCGACCGAGCGGGGTCGGGAAAAATCGACCAAAAAATCCGGCCGTGCCCCGCTCGTGCCCCGTTTCACACACGTAAAAAAACCAAACGGAGCGAGAGGTCGGGCGGTCGTGGGCTTTGCTCCTCGTCTTCTCTCCGCTGCTGCTCTCCCTCTCTCAGTGTGGCGTCTCTCTCTTCCTCTGGCGTGCGCGCATCACACACCACACTGCCGAGATGAGCGAGTTCGACGAGGTCGATCGATGGATCGAGCAGCTGTTGCAGTGCAAGCCACTGTCTGAGAAGGAGGTTGAGTCGTTGTGCGAGAAGGTGCGACACCGCTATGCGCTCTCGCGCTCTCGCGCTCTTGCTCCGCTGCGTGTGTTGGCGATCGATCACACACATCGCTTGCTCGCTCGCTCGCTCGGTCGGTCGGCAGTATCTCAGCGCCGTGCCCTATTGTTGTCGTTCTTGCTGCTCGTTGATACGTTGCGCCGCACACGGCCCACTTACTCGTTGTTTGTACGTGCTTGCCCACGGTGCTATTGGTGGCTTGGTGCTTGCGTGTGACGTGCGCGTAGGGCCGTGCCATCTTGGTGCACGAGTCGAACGTGCAGCCGGTCAAGTGCCCGGTGACCGTGTGCGGCGACGTGCATGGCCAGTTCCACGACCTGCAGGAGTTGTTCTGCATCGGTGGCAACCCGCCCGATACCAACTACCTCTTCATGGGCGACTACGTCGATCGCGGCTACCACTCGGTCGAGACCGTGTCGCTGTTGGTTGCGCTCAAGGTGCGCTACAAGGACCGCGTCACGATTCTGCGTGGCAACCACGAGAGCCGACAGATCACCCAAGTGTACGTCTCTCGATCCGTGTATCCCTCTCGCTCCCGCCCTTCCTCCCATCGCGATGCGTGCCATGGTATTGTGTGATGAGAGATGCGCGGCGTCGTATCGTCGTGCTGTAACTCTTGTTCGCTTGCGTATCATGCATGCCTCGTGCTCGTGTTGCTGTTGTTTCCGTGCTGCGGCGTGCGTGCCTGTTTCGATTCGAATGCCACTCGGCCTTACTCGTGTGGCTGATGATGCTGTAGGTATGGCTTCTACGACGAGTGCCTGCGCAAGTACGGCAACGCCAACGTCTGGCGCTCGTTCACGACCTTGTTCGACTTCCTGCCCCTGACGGCCTTGATCGAGAACCAAATCTTCTGCCTCCACGGCGGTCTGAGCCCGTCGATCGACACGCTCGACCACATTCGCGCTCTCGACCGCATCCAAGAGGTGCCGCACGAGGGTCCCATGTGCGACTTGCTCTGGTCCGATCCTGAGGACCGCTCGGGCTGGGGCATCTCGCCGCGTGGTGCTGGCTACACCTTTGGCCAGGACAACTCCGAGACCTTCAACCGCACCAACGGCTTGACTCTCATCGCCCGAGCGCATCAGCTCGTGATCGATGTACGTAGCCGACCTCTCGCGCCCTTGCGCCCTTCGTTGTTGCTCACCCACTGTGTGTCTGTGTGTGTGCCATCGCAATCGCTACAGGGCTACAACTGGTGCCACGATCAGAACGTAGTGACCATCTTCAGCGCGCCGAACTACTGCTACCGCTGCGGTAACCAGGCCGCCATCATGGAGCTCGACGAGAAGATGAACCACAAGTTGTACGTGTTTGCCTCCTTGCAGCGCTTGAGTTACCCACCACCTCCTTGCTGATCTCCCTTCTCTCCTTCAACACAGCTTGCAATTCTACGAGGCTCCTCGTCGTGGAGAGCCGCACGTCACGCGACGAACGCCTGACTACTTCCTCTAGAAGACATGCTTTCTTATGCTCACCACGCCACACCACACCACAACCACCTCCACACTCAGAGTATGTGCGCTCGTGCGCCACTCTCTCCTCTCCTCTCCTCTTGCGTCCATCGCTTCCTCGTCGGCTCTCTGTCTCTATTTCCATCGTCTATATGAGTTTCTCCGCCTTCACCTTCTTCGCTCCGACACCCCCTCACCCCGCACCCCCGCCGCCACACGGCATGGTGGCGCATACGCCACCGGATCCCTTGTTCCATTGCAACCACAGCGCACTTTGGATGTGTATTAAAGCCAACCAAGCCCTTCGCAATCAATCAATCCATTCCCTTGCCTGCCTACCGCGTGCCATTCTGTGGCGGCGGCGGAATCGCACCGCCGCGTGTCTCGTCGAAGAAGTCGTCGCCGTCGAACCACGCTGCGACCGCCGAGGGCGCGAGAAGCGAATCCAGCGTCCTGTTTCCGCTGCCATTGCTACGACCAAACACAACCTCGCGGTTGCTTGCTGGCACGCTCGTAGGTTTTGGCGGCTCGGGCGGTGTCGGAAGACGAGGTGCAGGAGGAGGAACGGCTGCCATCGGCACCACTGGCGCAGGCGGCACTGCGACGCCGGTCGGTTCGGTGTGCCAGCCGGCGAGCGCAGCCACCGGTCGATTGGTGAACCACGAGCCTCCGTTGACTGGCAGTTCCGGCATCTTGGCCTTCGGCTTTCGAAGTACAAGCGTTCGACTGGCTCTCGCAAGCGGTTTCACTGCATCGTCGCTTGGAGGCGCCGAGCTGCTCGGCTGCTGCTCGTTGACAACCTGCATCGCCGAGTCGACAACAGTGGTGGAATTCTCGGCGCTACTGCCAAGCGAAGTCGCCGGCGGTTCAACGAGCATCTCGACTGCTTCTGAGGATTCGATCTTGCTCTTCGATGAGGAGGATGAGGAGTCTTTGCTCTTCTTCTTGCTGCTCTTGATGGTTGATTCGTTGGATGCCTTCGGATCGATCTTGCTCTTCGATGAGGAGGATGAGTCTTTGCTCTTCTTCTTCTCCTTCTTGCTCTTCGATGAGGAGGATGAGTCCTTGCTCTTCTTCTTGCTGCTCTTGATGGTTGATTCGTTGGATGCCTTCGGATCGATCTTGCTCTTCGATGAGGAGGATGAGTCCTTGCTCTTCGATGAGGAGGATGAGTCTTTGCTCTTCGATGAGGAGGATGAGTCCTTGCTCTTCGATGAGGAGGATGAGTCTTTGCTCTTCTTCTTGCTGCTGCTCTTGATGGTTGATTCGTTGGACGTCGTCGAGGCTTCCACGGCTGCCTTCGATTCGATCGTGATCACGTTTCTCTCGCGAGTCAACAGTACTGGAGGTTCGCCAGACTTGGCTGCTGCTGAATCGAGTATTTGCGTCGGTGACTCAGTCGTTGGAAGTGCAGTTCTCAGACGCGCAAGTGCAAGAGGAAGCAGCGGCGCCACCTTGCGTCTCGAGAGCCAATAATGCGACCCGATGACGTTGTCGAAGCTGCATCCCCAGCGCTGCGACTTGCGTACGTTCCTAGACAGAAACGGCGGCGCTCTCGATGGTCGCCAAGTTTGCTGCATTGTCGACGCGCACAACGACGCTGTCCGAATCGCCTCCGAGTCTTGCAATCGAGCCCGTACATCGTCACCGTCGTCATTCCCCAGCGCACCGTTCTCGAGCCTTGCAATGCGCTTGATCCGACGATGCCGCGGCCATGGTTGAGCGGCGTTACTTTGCTCGGCCGAGTTGGTGAACGCCCGATAGGGCCGATAGAACCACTCGAACGCCGCTTCACCTGCTGCACGAGCCGACGGAACATTGGCACTCGTGCGGGCTGTCGCCTTCTTGGTGTTGCTTGTCTCGCTGGTGCTGCCAGAGGGCGCGGCGGGTTCGGTGACGGGAGCGAGACTCGCTGGAACTCGCGGCGGCGCCTCGAGAGCTTTGAGCAGGCTCAGGTCGGCCTCAAGAACAGCCTTCTTGGACTTTTTCTTGAGCCAGCCCTTGGCAATCGGCGCATTTGTTGCTTGCGGTGCGAGAGTTGCGTTAGAACGTGCGACGATGCCATTCATCTGTTGTTGAGGCTGTTGCTGCTGCTGTTGAGGCTGTTGTTGAGGCTGTTGTTGAGGCTGTTGTTGCTGCTGCTTATTGTCGCTCGCTGGAGCAATAAGTGCGTTGGCAGCAGAACTCTCGGCGTTGGTCTTGGTGATAGATCCCGATGGAGGAGCTGGAGGCAGCGGCAAGAACTCTTCGTCGTCGTCGCTGAGAACGTGGCTATCGAAGGCATCCCACGTGTCATTCGAATTCGAGATCGAGCTCGGTTGCTGAATCGACGTTGCTGCTGCTGCTGCTGGCGTTGGCGGCTCGGTAGCGATGAAAGTAACAGTCGGGATCTTCGACGTGCTTGTGGTGGCGATTGTTGACGAGCCGCGAAGGTTGCGCCGCTTACTTGGTGGTGGTACAAGCTCAGTATCTTGGTGTTGTGGTGGTGGTGGAGCTCGTTCTCGTTTGCGTGAGGAAGTAACTCGAGCTGAGGATGGTGGTGGTGGTGGGTGCTCCTCGATCACTGGAGGCGATGGCACAGCGACTGAAGTGTCTTGAGCAGGTCGCGGCACAATGTCACTCGGCAGCAACACACGACGAGCGGATCGGTGCTTCGAGAGTAGCGGAGTGATGGTATCGACGACTGCCGACTCGGAGGTACTGGCGAGGCACCTCGTGCTTCCAAAGTATCTGGCGTGCAGTGAGTCGAACGCAGTGTCTAGCAAGGAATCGATCGTTTGTTGAGTCATGGTGTTCGAAGATGAAGGTCGCGAAGGCTCGATGGCGGTGCTTGGTGCACGCTTGGTGGGCGATGAGAGGAACGCTGTCGCTGGAGGTGTCGTAGCGTGATGGCGCGGCTGCGTGGCGCCGCTTGTCGCATGCAGCGACGCCAAGAAGGAGTCGAGCAGGAGGTCACACTGTAGATGGTGTTCGGGCTCCCATGTCAAGTCATCGAGACCCTTCCACTTGAGGAGGAACTCGCGCTGACCAGCTCGGCTGTTGTGTCGAACGCCGACGATGGACTCGACCTCGAAGCGACCGACCACCTCGCGTTCGTCATCGAGCAGCTCGGGAACGTGGAGTAGATCGACGACTGTCGGGCGTTGTTGGCGTGATCGTGGTTGTGGTTGAGGTTGTTGCTGTGAGGTCTTCTTGGGAGCCCGGGACATGGCGTACAAGGTTCCGAAGGAAGGAAGCAAGCGTACGCACCAGCGAGCGAATGAGCGAATGAGCGTCGTCGTCGTGGTCGTTGTTGTTTCGTGTTGCTCGCGAGGTTGCAGTACACCATCGAGTTCGACGCCAAACATCTGCAACAAACACACATATGGACCTTGCTGGTCAGTACTACCGCACCGAGATCGATGATCAATACGACGCGTTCTTGTCGTTGCTTGGTCAAGGATGGCTCGTGCGCAAAGCAGCCGCAGGTACCGTGTGCCACGACAGCGAACGTGCCGAATGTGCGTCGTATGGTGACGCAGCTGGTGTGTGTGTGTGTGTGTGTGTGCCGGTGCTTCAGTGGCGCCATTCTCTAAGAAGCTCGTGTTCGAGAGCGACACCAACGACATGGAGGAGCACACGAGCATCGCCGGCCTGCTGAACATCAACTCGCGCTTCCATGTGTACGATACGCGCGAGGCAGCCGACGAGGCGCGCCAAGCAGGCAAGGCCGTGCCCGAGGCAGCGATGGGCAAGGAGTGCCATCTCTTGGCATGGTTCGCGCCCGATAATGGCGGCGTGGTGTTGCATCGTGTGTTCCCGGCCGACGCGATCGAGGTCTTCTACCATCATCGTCGCGAGAGTGCCGAGCAGATGGTGCTGTATCTCCACGCTCGCAAGCTCGACGGCTCATCCGAGGTCAAGAGCGTCGAGAAGTTCGCGGTGGCTCAACAATGAGCAACACACACACACGGCGATCGTCTAGTGTAGCATACGAGAGCGCCTCACAATGCACTGCACTCAGCGCCTATCCATACTATCCGCCTCCAATGTGCCACGACCGCCGAGTGTCGCTCTACCTCTCCCGCTCTCTCTTGATGCTCCCTTCCTCTCGGTGAAGATGATGCGCCGATCTCGTGGCAGCCATCATACTACGCACCAAATGCCGCGAGTACCCTCGCGCGCGTAACCGGGTCGGGTTCGATTACAGGAATTACTACGAGCCACAGAGGCACGCAGATATTTCGACCCGTCCGACGAAAATATCTGCGCACACCAGCCAATCAGCGAGCTCGTCCGCCGACTATTTAAGTCCCACTCGCGCCCAGTGAGTCATTCTCTTGCCCGCCTCGCATCCAATACACCAGACTGCTGCTGCTGCTGCTTCCTGGTGCTGCTGCTACGTGTCCTTCTCGTTGTACGAACCTCGCGATCCCTCGACCTCTGTGCTCATGGACTCTCCGAAGACACCCAGCCCCAGCCCGAGTCCCAGCTCCACTCCCACGCCAAGCCCAACAACCGGTGCCAACACCAGCTCCTCTGCTGTGTGTGAGGAGGCCAGTCCGGTACGCTTACGCAAGAGCCCCGAAGATGATTATTCCAAGCTCCTGCCATTGGCCCAGCAGTGCCTCTCACCGCCGAAGGACCTTGTCTACAGAGCCCAGCGGACTTGGTACCTCCATCGCCCGACCCGCCCTCTCCTGGCACCAAGCGCGGTATCGAGGAGGGAGCGTGTTCGTCTCCGAACAAGCGCCAAAAGGTACGTCCATCGACCGATCTTGTGGCGTGCGTAAGTGCGTAACCGACCAAGTCTTGGTGGTTCGCAGCTCTCTGGCTCTGCCGCCGAAGATTCAGCTGATGAGCCCCAGCCGAGCGCCTCTGAACAAGGAGACGCACCAATGAACACTGGAGAGGCTGCCGATTCGATCCCGGCCGTGGACGCCGGAGACAATCCGGCATCGGAAGCACAGAATGAGACCGAGTCGACGATGGAGATCACGGCCGAGCCGACGGACGCCGCTCGCGAGGTCGCAGACTCTCCAGGGAGGCCTGACTACGGCGGTACAGGCTGCGGTGCTGTTCAGTACCTCGCTGGTGATTGCTTGCTCGATGGTGGCGGCTCTGACGATTCCGATCTCGTGAGCGCGACCTCCACAACCGGAATCGCTACCGACACCGCTGATCCGCCAGCAGCTGCCATCGAGACTGCCGAGCCTCAAGTCAGTGAGGCTGCTGATCCACCAGCAGCTGCCATCGAGATGTCGGAGCCTCAAGTCAGTGAGGCTGCTGATCCACCAGCAGCTGCTATCGAGACTGCCGAGCCTCAAGTCAGTGAGATTGCCGATCCACCAGCCCCTGCCATCGAGATGTCCGAGCCTCAAGTGAGTGAGGTTGCTGATCCACCAGCTCCTGCCATCGAGATGTCGGAGCCTCAAGTGAGTGAGGTTGCTGATCCTCCAGCCCCTGCCATCGAGACTGCCGAACCTCAAGTGAGTGAGATTGCCAATCCACCAGCTCCTGCCATCGAGATGTCGGAGCCTCAAGTCAGTGAGGTTGCCGATCCACCAGCAGCCGCCATCGAGACTGCCGAGCCTCAAGTCAGTGAGGTCGCTGATCCTCCAGCCCCTGCCATCGAGACTGCCGAGCCTCAAGTGAGTGAGATTGCCGATCCACCAGCCCCTGCCATCGAGACTGCCGAACCTCAAGTCAGTGAGGTTGCCGATCCACCAGCAGCCGCCATCGAGACTGCCGAACCTCAAGTCAGTGAGGTCGCTGATCCACCAGCAGCTGCCATCGAGACTGCCGAACCTCAAGTGAGTGAGATTGCCAATCCACCAGCTCCTGCCATCGAGATGTCGGAGCCTCAAGTCAGTGAGATTGCCAATCCACCAGCTCCTGCCATCGAGATGTCGGAGCCTCAAGTCAGTGAGGTCGCTGATCCACCAGCAGCTGCCATCGAGATGTCCGAACCTCAAGTCAGTGAGGTCGCCAATCCACCAGCAGCTGCCATCGAGATGTCGGAGCCTCAAGTCAGTGAGGTTGCTGATCCTCCAGCCCCTGCCATCGAGACTGCCGAACCTCAAGTGAGTGAGGTTGCTGATCCACCAGCTCCTGCCATCGAGATGTCGGAGCCTCAAGTGAGTGAGGTTGCTGATCCTCCAGCTCCTATCCGCGTGGAACCAAACTCAGAAGACGAGCCTTGTGCGCCCGAGGGATTGAACGGCTCTCTGGAGTCCAAAACCGAGCATTGCTCTCCCGAGGCTCAGCGCACCAAGCCGGCCGATGACTCGAAGGCCGTCGAGGAGCCGGTTCCAGAAGCGAACCATTCCTCCGGCAAGAGTCAAGCAGAGGTCACGAGCGAACTCGAAGCCAAGGTGCGTTGTTTGTGCGACATCCGATGGCTTGTTCACTAAGGCTCCATCGTGCCACGAGATTAGGCAACTCGAGGTCGACAACGCAGCGCTACTGCAGCGCTTGTCGGAAGGACAACGCGAGCTGGAGGTCGTGCGGTGCGAGGTCGAGGTACTGCGTGAGCTCGGCGACGGTGCAGCGCTGCCGACTTACGCGCCACCGAGTGAGAGTGCAGCACGTACGTGTGTTTGAGCGAGCAAGAGAAGGCGGCCCGGGCCGGCATTCGCCGGAAGCTGATTGGAGCGATGGTTTAGGCGTCGCGGCGGCATTCGAGGCCAACACCGCACAGGCGTGCGAGCTGCACCGCCACATTCTCGGCGTCAACAAGGAGCTGGTGCAGCTGTTGCGCAGGCTCAAGTCCAAGCCGCTGCCGAAGATGGCACGCTCGTGAGAAGGCAGAGAGAATACACGAACCATTCCACTTCTGCGTTCTGCGCGTAACGTGGCATTGTTTCGCTGGCTCGCACGCACACACGCAAGCCCTTGCTCTCCACAAGCGCACGTTCACGACTCGCAGCCTCTCATGAGCCACGACTCGGAGCATGTTCCTCTCGTGCCAGAGCCATGGGGCGATGACCCGCTCATGCACGCAGCCTGGCGGCAGTACGAGCGACACCGACTCGACTCTGACGTCTGCTGCCACTCACACTTTGTGTGCGTGCGTACAACAGCTGGCGCATGCCCAATGGCTTTAGCGTGATTGGATACTCGCGAGCAGCCGACAAGACAGCGTTCTATGTGCCTGAAACGAGGTACCTCTATCACGCTGCAGAGTTCGTGTTCGAGCGGGAGCTCACGCTCTCGCATAGATGGTTCCTCGATGCAGGCGGCATGGCGGTGGCCGCGCATCGACCATCGCACGTATTCATCACGCACTGCCACAGCGACCATGTGTACAACCTGCCGAATCTCGTGTCGAGCCGGCACCACACCAATGTCTACGGCCCACAAGAGTCGGTCGAGCTGATTGCGAATCTGGTCGATGCGGCGCAAAAGCTCAACGCCAACACGAGCGACACCTCGGCCTTCTACTACGCTCAGATGGACCTCAAGGGCGTGTCGCCGGGCGATGTGATCGAGATCGGAGACAAGGCACAACACGTGGTTCGCACCGTGCAGGTACAAGCGCATCATCGCTTGGTGGCGGTCGGTGCCATTGTGCGCGAGACTCATCTCTGGCGGCGGCGGCGGTGGCGGTGTGTGGGCTACCAGTGTCGCCATGGCGTGCCGTGCGTGGGCTACCTCTTCTACACCAAGCGCACGAAGCTGAAACCCGAGTTCACCGGCCTTCCAGGCAAGGAGATTGCGGCTCTACGCAAGCAGGGCATCGAGGTTCAGATGTCGCACGAGGTGCCGCTGCTGGCCTTCCTGGGCGACACGTCGATCGAGCTGTTTCGAGATGAAGCAACGTGCGAGCAGCTCCTGCCAGCGTTCCCGATCGTGTTCTGCGAGTGCACGGCCTTGAGCGACAGCGACTTGTCGCCCGAGGAAGCGACGGCGCGCGGGCACATCCACTGGGAGCAGCTGCGCGAGGTGGTCGAGCGCTATCCCGACACGACCTTCGTGCTGATACACTTTTCGAGTCGCTACCGGCCGTTCGAGATTCGCGAGTTCTTTGAGCGTCAACGAGCCGAGAATCCCGGCAAGTATCTCAATGTCCTTGCGTGGATTTAACAGATGGATGGATGGATGAACGAGATGGATGAGATGGTAGGTGAGCGGCGAGCACGATTGGTGAGATAACCAAGCGAGTGTGCGAGCGGCTGTCGAGCGGCAACGTGTCGTAACCAATTTGAGTTTCATTCGAGAAGTGAAGAGGGAGCAAGCAGAAGAGAGCCGATGCCCGCAGGCGAGCGAAATAAATTCGAAGGACAATCAAATAATCCTAGGAAGAGAGGTCTATCACGAGTGACGAGAGGGGGAAGTAGAACAAGTATCAAGGATAGATGGAATAGATAGGATAGAGAGAGAGAGAGAGAGAGAGTGTTGGTTGGGAGGGTGTAGTGACACACACAGGTGCGTGTGCTCGTGGATGCACGAAATGAGCGGGAGCGAGAGGGAGGAGGGCTTACTGTTGCTTGATAGCCACAGCAGGCTTGTCAGGCGAGGCGCCGGCGGCACGCTGGGCACGCGCCAGCTTGCGCTTTTGCTTCTCCTCCTTGTAGACGACGGCGATGACACCGAGCTGGTCGACGACATCGACGAACGATTGCCACAGGCCGCGCACGCGGTACTTGAGGCCGTTGCGCTCGCAGAGGGCACGAACGCGAGCGGCGACCTCGGGATAGCGGTGGCGCGGCATGGTGGGGAAGAGATGGTGCTCGACTTGGTAGTTCAGATGGCCAGTGAACCAGTTGTTGAAGAAGCCGCCGTCAATGTTCTGCGTGGCGTCGACCTGCAGCTTGAGCCAATCGATCTCGGAGTCCTCGAGGATCGGGCGCGGCAGATGCTGTGCATTGTTTGGTTGGGTCGGTCGGTCAGTGAACCGAAGAGTGAGAGAGAGAGAGAGAGAGAGAGAGAGAGAGAGGGAGGGAGAGCGAGAGAGAGAGAGACGTACGTTCATGGAGGTGACCCACGTGAACCAGTGGCTCTCGATGAAGCGCATCATAAAGTAGAGGCCGATCACCTGGCCGGTGGTGAGGTGGTTGTGGAAGAGCAGCTCGAACTTGACGAAGAAAGTGAGCGTGGCGGCCATGTCGACCCACTTGCCGAACTCAGCCATGTAGACCATGTTCTGGATGACGAACAAGAAGGTGGTCACCATCGGCGGGCCCAGGACGAACCAGTAGCGGTGCTGGTGCTCGAGGAACGGAACGTATTTCCTGTCGTACGGTCGGGCGTCGAGTGAGCAAGCGCAAGCGCGCGTCAAGCAGCGTCGATCTGGTCGCACGAGGGCCCACGTACGAGTAGCGCGTCTTGGCCATGTTCTCGCTGAACGAGAAGAACGGCTCGATGTGCATGTCGGGGTCACGCGTCACCTGCAGGTGAACAACAAACATTGGTGAGCGGGAGTCCGACGCGAGTGCTCGCACCGCGAATGACAGCGTACAATGTTGGTCTTGGCATGGTGGCGGTTGTGCTTGGACTTCCACCACCAGGAGCTGGCGCCCTTGAGGTGGCTGATCAAGAAGTAGTGCGCCGCTTGGTTCCAGAAGGCCGACTTGAAGACGGCACAGTGGCCCAGATCATGCTGCAGCCAGCCGGCCTGGATCTGGGCGATGGCGAGGAACACCGCAGCCGCAAGCATCGAGCCATACTACGCGCGTTGTCCGAGTGAGAAATGTAAAAACACGGCCAGCGCCGAGGGCGAGAGCGAGCGAAGGCAAGAGAGGAAGCGAGAAGCACGTACGTTGGCGACCGCAAGGTACGCAATGTACTCGAACATGAAGATCGACAGCAGATGGAGGATGTAAAAGTAGTAGCGCGGCTTGAAGTAGCCCTCGGTACGGAGCTGCGTCGAGCCAAGCAGTAGCGAGTGAGTGAGTGAGTTCAGGCTCCTCCTCCTCGCCGAGCGCACGTGCGCACACCCACGACCACGAGTCCTTCCACATAACATTGAAATCCAAGCACCAAGCACACATGCTGCTGGTGCTAATGGTGGTGCTGGTGGTAGTGGTGGTGATAGTGGTAGTGGTGGTGTCGATTGGGGGAGTGGATGGTTCGCGGGCGTCGCGAGCGCATACCTCTTCGCGCAGCTTGCGGAAGTCGGCGACGATGGGCTTGACGGCCGGGTCGGCGAGCTCACCAATGTAGGTGGCCTTCATGTAGCGGCGCGTCTTCTCCATGTCGGGATGGAAGGCGTACACGGGCTCGGTGGCGTCCTGGCCGCGGTAGTACAGCAGCACCTTGCCGCCAGGATGCTTGTCGATCCACTTGGAGATGTCGTAGACACCGTTATCGATGATGATCCAAGCATCGTCGTACTTGTCGTGCTTGGCGACATCGGCACGGGTGTACGTTGCGACGGTCATCTTCGGCGGCCAAGCGAACACACGAGCACGAGAGAGAGAAGAGAGGAGAAGAGAGGAAGGGAGAGAGGGAGAGCGCAAGGGAGCTTGCACCTCGAGCAGGAGAGAGGAGCGTGCGTGCGCGTGGGAGCGAAGGGAACGAGAGAGAGCCGCTACTGATTGAAGCAGGAAGCAACGCGAGAGAGAGGCAGCACTGAGAGAAGAGAGAGAAGAGCAAAAAGGAGCGAGCGCGCGCAGTGTTTCGGTGTTTCGGTGTTTCGGTGTTTCGGTGTCGTGTAAGGTTGCCGTCGAGCTCGGCGACACAGTACCAACCGAGCGGCAACACAACGAGTCTCCAATCGTTGCTGCTGCATTGTCGTCGTTGTCGTTGTTGTCGTTGTCGTTGCGAGTGCTGCCTGGTTTGAGCCTTCTCACTCGTTCAATCAATCACTCAATCGCGCGGATTGGTCGTTGTTGTTGTTATATCTGCTGCTGCTATTATTGTTGGGTGGTTCAATCCTTCAATCAATCGATCAATCGAAGCTCTTCTATCAACCACTCTGCGTCGCGAATCTCGCATTCGTTCTATCGCGTCGATACTCGAACCGCGACCATCCTCACTACTCCTGCTGCATCCACCGCCATGTTCTCTACGCCACTTCGAGGTACGCATGTGCCATCGGCATCGAAATCGTTCGCGGCTTCGTCTCGCTCTCGGTGCAAGCTCCTCATCGATGGTGCACATTGCCGTGTGATGCGCGCCGCTAGCTCTGTGCCGAGCCTCGACCGCTCAACGCGCAACGAGCGCCTTGCGCTCGCGTGGACTCTCTCCCACGTCAGTCGTGGGCTTCTCGCGCTCGTCGCCAGTGCTCGCCATGCGCCAGAAGATTGACAACGTACGTCGTTGATGGGGATGTTGGTGTCGGAGAGCTGCCATTCCTTGTGCGATCGGCTGCCTCGATGGTCGTGGAGCTACCCACCGCTGCACTCCCTCTCCCACACATACACCCGCATCTACCTGTCGTTCTATGTGTTTGTTTGTGTTTGTGTTTGCGTTCCATCGCGCACGTCAGCCAAGCAGCACTCGCAAGCCCGCAAGGCCGGCCGATTTATGGCGCATTTTTTCTCTATTTTCCTGCGGAGTTACGCCAACCGGCCGCCGAAGGAGAGAGACACAGAGAGAGACAGAGAGCCTCGTGACACACTCACACTCACGCTCACGCAGCTCAACCACTCGACACAACCACAGCGCCATCCACTCGCTTGTTCGTTCGTTGTCGTCTCGGCGCGTCTTGTTGTCTGTCGTTCGTCGTTGTCATTGCCGTCTCGAGTTGATTGACGCGCTCATCGCACCTCCATTCATACCTTCATTCGCCCTGCCTATCTCACGCACAATGCAGAATCCCCAGATGCATGACCCTGCCAACTTCCGCGAGCGCCCGAGCGGTATCGTGGCGCAAGCGTCGTACAACAAGAGCACGGCCTTCTCGCTCGAGGAGCGCGTATGTATACCCACTCTTTGCGAGCCCTCTCGCTCTCTCGCTCTCTATGGCGTTAATTAACGTGACTCGCGTGCGCGCCAACAGGAGCGCTTCGGTCTGCGTGGCATCTTGCCACCGCGCATCGAGACCTTGGAGGAGCAGGTGCCACGAGCTCTGTTTCAGTTCCGGTACGCCATCTTCCTCCTGTCGAGATCTCGAGTCGCGCTGCTCGCGCTGACACGCTCCTGTGGCACACACACACACTACTCTCGCGCAGTTCGTTCGAGACCAACATCGAAAAGTACATCTTCTTGCAGTCGCTGCAGTGCCGCAACGAGACCTTGTTCTATCGCCTGCTGCTCGACAATCTCGAGGAGGTGATGCCCATCGTCTACACGCCCACCGTCGGCGAGGCCTGCCAAAAGGTACGCACGTCGTGGATCATCTGCGACGCTCGACGACACTCGGCGCCATCTCGCTGTAAGCGCCATCGCTTCGCTCCATATGTGACTCACACTCACCGAGACAATGGCGCCCGCAGTTTGGCAGCAACTTCCGAGCCACGCAGGGCATGTACATCAGCTACCAAGACCGCGGCCACATTCGTCGTATCTTGGACAACTGGATTCATGACACGGTCAACATTATCGTCGTCACCGACGGCTCGCGCATCCTTGGTCTCGGGTACGAGCTGGCACTCGCTCACGCTCACTCTCATACACATGTCCACCGTGTTCATGACGAATGTATGCTGCCAGTGACCTCGGAGCCAATGGCATGGGCATTCCTATCGGCAAGCTCTCGCTCTACGTCGCTGGCGCTGGATTCCATCCGTGTGGCACGTTGCCCATCACGCTCGACCTCGGCACCAACCGCACCGAGCTGCGTGATGCGCCGCACTACCTCGGCATGCGCCACCCGCGCGTCGACGAGGAGCGCTACCTCAGGTTGGTCGACGAGTTCACGGCCGCCATCTTCGACAAGTGGGTACGTGCTTGCGCTTGTTGTTGTAGTTGTCGTGGTCGTTGTTCGTTGCCATTGCTCGACCTGACGCATTTGCTGCGCAGCCTGGAGTGTTGATGCAGTTCGAGGACTTTTCGAACGAGCACGCGTTCGGTCTGCTGGCGCGCTACCGCGATCGCTACCGCATCTTCAACGACGACATCCAAGGCACGGGCGCCGTCGTCACGAGCGGCTTCATCAACTGCCTCAAGGTCGCCGGCCTCGAGCTCAAGGACGTGCGCGCCGTCTTCCACGGCGCCGGCAGCGCTGGCGTCGGTGTCGCCGACCAGATCGTGAGTCTCTTCGTCGAGAACGGCTGGGACGTCGAGGAGGCACGCAAGCACTTCTGGTTCGTCGACAGCAGGGGCTTGGTGACCGACAACCGCGGCGATCGCCTCGAGTCGCACAAAGTGCGCTTCGCGCGCAAGGACGCTCCCAAGCAGCTCGGCACCCTGACCGAGATCATCGCCGACGTCAAGCCCAACATCCTGATCGGCCTCTCGGGCCAGGGCGGCGCCTTCAGCAAGGAGGTGATCGACGAGTTCCAGAAGCACACCACCAAGCCCATCATCTTTGCGCTCTCGAACCCGACCAGTGCCGCCGAGTGCACCGCCGAGCAGGCCTACCAGTGGACCGACGGCAAGGCCATCTTCGCGTCCGGCTCGCCGTTTGCGCCCGTCAAGTACAAGGGCAAGACCTTCGTGCCGGGCCAAGGCAACAACATGTTCATCTTCCCGGTATGGCGCGCGCTCCCAGTCTGTGCCCACTCGTTGTCGTTGTCGTTGTCTGCCGCGTCATCATACTTATCGTCGTCGCGCCATGTCGTCACAGGGTCTCGGCTTCGGCGTGTGGTTGAGCCAAGCCTCCAAGGTCACCGACCGCATGGTGCTCCGCGCCGCCATGGTGCTCGCCGACTTTGTGTCCGAGGATGAGATCGCCGACGGCCGCATCTACCCCAACATCTCGCGCATCCGCGACATCTCGACCAACATCGCTGCCGCCGTGTTCGAGGTCGCTCACCAGGAGGGCGTGGCACAGACGCCCTTCCCGGAGGGCGATCTGCGCACCTGGATCAGGAAGCAGATGTACATCCCCGAGTACGTCGCGTAACAACGCTCGACCGAGACGCGAGGACCCGTAGCCAGCCAGCCAGCCAGCCAGCTAGTCCCGCACAGAAGCAACTGAGAGAATGTCGCTCTCCTTCTCTACCAAGCACACGCACGCACGCACTCACGCACTCTCGCCTGATAGCCGCAATCCATCTAACCCCCTCTCCAATCCTATCGCCGGCCTTCTCGATGGCACCACCGCCACCACCACCACCACCTACACTGCTCCTCTCTACCATACAGCCCGTAGCCCCCACCTAACAACCAACCAACCATAAAGCACCCTATCATTATTCCCCACCCAACAGAGATCGAGTTCGGCAGTGAGCGAGTGGCGCTCTGGCTCTTCCGTCCATTCGCTTCGTTCCCTCGCTCCTGCCGCGTCGCTCGCTGCGTGAGCCGCACGTCGACCTCCGCCGCCTGAGCCGCACCGTACCGCTGCCGCTGCCGCCGTACACCCTTCAACATGGATGACCATGGAGAAGTCGGCCGTATGCAACGTCGTCCAGCATGGTTCACGGACATCGTCGAGGCTCTCCAGCTCGTGATCGATGACTCCAAGTACGTTGTGGCTCGCTCGCTCGACACTGCGTGAGACTCACCTCCGCCTCCCCGGTCGCTTCACGTCTTGAAGGATGGACGACCTCGACAAGTACAAGAAGCTCGTGGCACGCAACATGAACAACTGGCTCGCCCATCGTGACCAGCTCGGTACGGCGCGTCATACTCAGCCGCGAGTATCACGCACTCACTCTCGCTCTCTCTCTGGCTGTGACCTCGTAGGCAAGCTCGATCTCGAACACGAGAAGCTGACCGACATCCCATCGATCGTATGGGGTCTTCGTCAGAACGTCCACTCGTTGATACTCAAGGACAACCTACTCTCGTCGATCCCGCTGTCGATCGCTGATCTATCGGCCTTGCGTCGCCTCGATCTTACGGGCAACGATCTTCGGTATCTATCCACACAAGCACCATTGATGTGTAGTATTCGGTGTACTCATCGAGTGTGCGTTGTGCGTAGACAACTGCCCCAATCGTTGGCACAACTCGTGGGTCTACAGGACCTGTTCCTTACGAGCAACTCGTTCGAGACCTTCCCGTTGGTCGTGCTTCGCGTACGTCCTCCACACCTCACTCATTCACTCAATCGAAACCAATCGCCCTTGCATCCTTATACTTGTCGAACGACTCCACACAGTTGCCGCAACTCGAATGGCTCGATCTCCAAGACAATCTGCTGAGAGAGATCCCGCTGGCCATCGCTAACATGCCGACACTGCGCATCGTACGCTCGACGCAACGCCAAGCATTCTGCGGCACTCGTACAGCATTGACCACGTACCGACGTGTGTATGTGTGCGTGTGTGTGTGTGTGCCTTCCATCTAGTTGGACCTCAGCGACAACCACATTCAATTGATTCCACCCGAGATCGGCGAGCTGCAACTGACGGCGTTGTATCTCTCCAACAACCCGCTGTCACTCGCGCCGCCCGACAACCTCTTCACCATCACGACTCTGCGTCATTTGACGTTGAAATCGGTCGGACTCGAACAACTGAGTCCCAAGGTCGGTCGCTTGGTGGAGCTCGAGCGACTCGACGTCGCGCACAATCGCTTGACGGCGATTCCCGAGCAGATCACGCGACTCACGCGCTTGCGAGAGGCCTCGTTTGCCTACAATCAAATCGCGTCGCCGATTCCTCTTGGACTCGGCTGGAGCACGTCGCTTGTGTCTCTCGACATTGCGGTACGATGATGATGCTCGAGTGGCTGGCTTGGCTGCCATCGCGAAATTGCAGTGCCTCGATTGTGACCGTGTACCGAATGCACAGGGCAAGGACAACGTGTTTGCAGATCTGCCATCGAACCTAGATCGCTCATCGACTACCAAGCTGCTCGTACGACGAGCTCCACCTCCATCTCCAGCATTACATTCGCTGATAGGTGTGATATCGTGTCCTTTGCGGGCAAAACAGATTGTGCTTCGAAATGCGCTTCGAAAGCGACCGGACTCGCGTGCTCGATTGCTCGATGAGCCTGATTGCCATCTGAATATCTCGCTGAAACGTACGCAAGCCATGCGCGAGCTCTCACGCTCCCAACATTCTCTCACGCTCTTGATCATCATAGACGAGACTGCCGAGGACGGTTCATCTCAGGAGGTGATACTCGGTGCGACGGTGGAGAAGATCGTTCAGCGCATCACTGCCGCGCAGTTGGACAGCAAGGTTCGTTTCGGTGGTCGAGTGACAGTCTCTCGCTCGATGCATTTGTGCGTGACGTTATCTCATGATACAATCGAATGCTTTATAGCTCGTGAACACAATCTTGATGACCTACAAGGTCTTCATGTCGCCCAAGGAGCTGCTCGATCTGCTGCTGTTGCGGTACGTCTCATCTCTCGCGAGTCTCGCGTGTCTCCAGCCTAATGCTCTCTCTGTCTCTCTCTCTCTCTCTCTCTCTCTGTCCTGTGAACAGATTCAACATCCCGGAGCCCGAGGACCCATCCAAGGTGTCAGAGTTTCGCAAGTACCAGAAGCAAGTGCAGCAAAAGTACGTCGCACTCTCGGCTCTTCTCGCGCATTCTCTAATGCCTTGCTATTCGCGCAGAGTCTTCTTGATCATTGCCAAGTGGGCCGAGTTCCATCCTGAGGACTTTACCGACGTTGCGCTCCGCAAGCAGCTCTCGACCTTCCTGGCACTCGTGGCCAATAGCCCCATCATCTCGACTCTCGAACCAGTGATTACACCACTCAAACAAGCTCTCGAACGCATCGTATGAATGGCTTCCCGCTCTCTCTCTCTCTCTCTCTCACTCACTCACTCTCTTATCACTCTCACTCTCTCTCACTCTCTCACTCTCACCTGAACCGACGACTCATGAATGTACGTTCAGTGGGATGGCAATGCCACGGCACCAGTGATGGTGTTCAACAGCCCGCCACCCAAGCCGATCGTGCCGTCGGACTTTATCGGCAAGCGCACCTTGCTCGACATTCATCCGCGCGAGCTCGCTCGCCAGTTGACGCTCATGGAGCGTGCGCTCCTTGTGGCGATACCGCCATCCGAGTGCCTGCGCCAACAATGGACCGGCCAGGACCGCCACAAGAACGCACCCAACATCACGCGCTTCATCGACCACTTCAACCACATCAACCAGATCATCTCCTCGACCATCGTGCAGGTGGCCGACAAGAAGCGACGCGCTGATGCGCTGCAGTCGTTCATCGAGCTCGCCGAGAACCTGCTGGACCTCAACAACTTTAATGGCGTCAGTGAGGTGTACAGTGGCTTGACTGCGACGCCCGTCTATCGTCTCAAGCAAACCTGGGAGGTAGGTGTCGGTCGATATCTGCTGCTGGAATCTCGATCGCTCGTGCGATCTCTCGCTCACAACGCGACATTACTCTTCCTGGGTTGGCTGGTGTAGATGATCTCGCCAAAGCACAAGCAAGTGTGGGAGCGAATGAAGCAGCTCGAAGCCAACGACGGCAACCGCAAGAACTATCGAGAGGCCTTGCGTATGGCTCAACCGCCGTACCTGTTGCATCTCGGCACGCTGCTGAAGGACTTGACCTTCATCGGTGACGGCAATCCCGACCGACTCAAGAACAATCCGGACTTGATCAATGTCACCAAGCTCACGATGGTACGCGCCACTGCGAGTGCCATATCGCAAGCTCTCCTTGCCGTTTGCTGCCGAACAATGCTGAGATGGCCACGCGTGTCTATCGAACACAGATCAGCGCTTGCATCGATCAACTCGAGATGGCCAAGGCCACGCCGTACTGCTTGCAGCAGGTGCCGTTCATTCAAGCAATGTGGAACGAAGCCGATGTGCTGTCGGCCGAGGATGGCTACTACGAGTCGCTTTTGGTCAGTACACCACCCACGCACTCCCACTCGATTGGCCAATCTGTCGGTTGCTAACTGCTCTGCGATTGCCATCGTCGCCACTACATACAGTGTGAGCCGAAGCCAGGAGACAACGTCTCGCAACTCGAGCGTGAGAAGCGCCTGCAGCGTGAACGAGAAAAGCTGAGCCGTGCGCAACACGACGCTGGCCTCTCGCAGGAGCAGTACAGCTTGGTCGAGCAGCACCAAAAGGACTGGTACGTCGTCGAGCGGCTGTGTGGTGTTCGTTCGATCACGACATGCTGACGACGAATCGCATCGGCGATGCGGCGCATCACCATCAGGTCGTCGAAGCTCGTGTCGCTCGGAATCTCGAGCCCCGATGCTATCAAGAAGGACGGCTACCTGTACCTTCGCTGCGACGGCGAATGGGTGTCGTACTGGTTCTCGCTGCAGTTCCCGGCGCTGTACTACTACGCCGTCAAGTCCGACACGCAGCCGATCGGCGTCATCAACCTGCTCGGCGTCGTGCCGGTGAAGCTCAGCGGCGACAAGGACTCGATGGTGCTGATCTCGCACCCGCGACGCAAAGCCTGCGCTCTCAAGGGCGATACCGAGGGCGAGACGCGTTCGTGGCTGCAGACGCTGCACCAGGCTCAGGCGCTCGGCCAGACGCATCTCCAGGCCAACATCAAGCAGATTTGCGAGAACGTTGCGTTGCAAGTGTAGTAGGGCCGCCGCCAGCCCCCGGATGCAAGCCGAGCTTGATTGATTGATGATGGTGCTTTCTTGACATTGCTGTGTACACGCTCACTAGTTTCTGATTGGCGCAAGGATAGAAGAACGAATAGCAAGGTGATGGTAGTTAGATGGATAGGAATGGATCTCGAGCCAGATGACGATGACGATGACGTGTAGTCGCTTGGTGGTGGTGTTATTCGATCCGGATGGCTTGGCCTTGGCGCCAACATGCAATGTATAAACTTGGACAACAAAGAGAGGGAGAGAGAGAGCGAGCACGGTCGATGTGGCAGACTGGGGCAAAAAGGCTCATATTCGCTAGAGGTTGGTTGGCTGATGGATAGATAGATGGATGGACGGAGATGGATGGATGTCGAAGGCGAACGAGGGCGGTGCTCGCCAGCGTGCAGCTCGGGCTCGAGCTTACGAGTGAGCGTACGCCAGCGCTCCCTCTTCGTCCATCTGCGACAGAAGCTTCCACTCGCGACCTTGATCGAGCGCTTGCTTCCAGAGTGACACTCGGTTGTCGCCGCTCGTGACGGCGAGCACGTTGCCCGTGATCGACCAGCTGACGCGCCACGCAGCACCGCCGCTGCTCGGCAGCGACTTCTTCTGCCACTCGCCGCCGGGCTGCTCCTGCGACCAGATGGTGACCGCGCCCTCTTGGTCGCAGCTCGCGAGCGTGTAGTATGGCAGACCAATGTTCGAGGCCCATGCTACATCGCGCACCCATGCCTTGTGCGAGTCGAGCGTGCTCTCGAGCTCGTGTCGCGACTTGGCGATCCTGCAACGAACGAACGAACGAACGAGTCAGTCGTTGGCTGCGTGGCTTGCACACACGATACGTACTTCCAGATCTTGACGAGGTTATCGCTGCCACCCGAGGCGAGACGGAACTGCGGCGCCGACGCGGTGTACACCACCGACCACGAGACGGCATTGACGCCAGGCGTGTGCGCGGCAAATGTATCGGCACTCCACGTATCTACGATCGTTCAACCGATCGATATCGATAAGCAACGCGTGTTTGCTCGTGTGTTTGGTCGAGCGTTGTCTCGCGCGTGTATCGCCGCACCTCCTTCCGCAGAGAGAATCGAGATCGAGCCATCGGATGAGCCACACGCAAGCACCGGTCCAAACTCCTGCGGCGCCCACGCGACCGAGTTCACTACAACACACACGTACATCGCAATCAGTCACTCACTCGTGGTGCTCTTCACACGCATAGGATCGCGCGCACGAACCCGAAAGCAAGTGGCCTGTGAAGACGAAGATCTGTGCCCACTCGTTGGCGTTGACCTCGCGCCAGATGATGACCTTGCGATCATACGAGCACGACGCGAGCAACGAGCCGAATCGCGGATGAGCCCACGATACTTGCCACACGGGTCCCTCGTGGCTGTATGAACACAAGCGTACGTTCGATGATCAGCCGCCTCATGAATGATACCACAAGATCGATGCGTTGCGATGCGATATGGTATGGTATGGATCGAGCGATCGTACCCGCGCAGCTCGGCCGCTTGCTCGGGCCGCTCACCGATATTGTTCCAGATCTTGATCGTGCGATCGGACGATGCCGTGGCAAGACGCTTGCCGTAGAAATCAGGTTGCGCATCATGCTGTGTGTGTGTATGGAGATATCATAATCCCATCCAAACATCCAGTACAACGACAACGACAACAACGACAACGAGGCTCATATTAGTACTGGCGAGATCGCTCGCTCGCTCGCTCGCTCGTGAGCAGATGAAGAACGACACGAACGATCATCTCCGAGTGCTCGGTATCAAACGAGAGGCTCGCCATCGTGGGTATTGAATAGAGTGTGGCTACAGTGTGTGTGTATGGGTGTATTCGGTTGGTGTGACGTCGAGGTCGAGGTCGAGGTCGAGGTCGAGGTCGGCTGGTGTGAGCGCGAGCGAGAGGAGAAGCAACAAGCTCGATCTCCCCTACTCGCTACTGAGGAAAGAGGCGCACCGACGTGTCCACCCTCCCTGCCTCTCTCCATAATTATGCATCTATCATAACTACCAACCCGGAACGATCGATGGGGAATCTCATCTTCATCGTCTGTGCCATTAGCGTGCGCTACCCTATGCACTCGTTCATTTGTATCTCGGGGAACGAGCTTCCGGGATATCTTAGGAGGGAGCCTTGGTTGCGTCGAGGAGACCATTGCTCACGAGTGATGCTGCTTGCTCAAGCTCGATGTGTGACTCCAGTGTATCCCAGGGTGTCTGTGTGAGGAGCTCTTGTGTCGGTGGTTGGTGCGAGATAGCAGCAGCTATCCGGCTTGCAGTCTCGCGTCGGACCTACGTGTCGGCAATCGGGGTGGGATGAGTGGATGCCACCGAGCCCACCCTGACTGCCCAAGCTCTGCGTACCAGCGGGAAGGAATGGCACAGAAGCGAGTGGATGGCTGGCGCCAGCATCTCCATGACATCTCTTGCATTCGGCTGGCGAATCAGAATGGCGCTGCTCAAGTCGATCGAGGCCATTAGCCGCGGGATATCGCTCGAACATCGCGAGGCCTTCACGGCCACCGCACAAGTCGAAAGCCACCGCTCGCGATTGGGGAACAGCCGCGGCACCACGAGATCGCTCGAGCTCGCGTCAGTGAGAATCAGCACCAAGGTGCGTAGGAGGCCCACGTGTACTCTCGCGTGGCCAAGTAGCTGCGTGTCATCGGCACACAAGTGCAGCAGGTCGAGCAGGAAGCCACGGCCAAGTGCATCGCTAACGCTGCCCCGCTCCAGCAGCCAGCGGCAGAGGGCGCTCGACGCTTGCTGAGAGATGGAGTGCGTTGCGCTACCGATGCTGAGCGCGAAGCCTTGAAGCACTTCGACACGAATCGGCTCGAACTCCAGCCACCGTGCCATGGCCGGAAAGGACTCGTAGCCCTCGTGCCGGGTCTGGGTCGCTGCGACGGCAGAGTCGCTTGCTTGAGCTCCGCCCAGAATCTCTTGTCGAATGCCGCGAACGCCAGCGCCGAAGCCGATCATCGCGCAGTGTTGGTCCTGCAACAGGGTCGCGAGGCACTGAACCGCAACCGAGCGCACCGAATCGATCTGCTCGACTGCTTGCTTCACCACGAGGCCCAGCATCGAGTTCGCTCGACGCCGTGTGAACAACGCCGTGTGGCTTGAGCCTCGTGACGCAAGACCTTGCACCAGGCGCTCGATCGAGTGCATGGCCTCGCGGCGAACCCACGACCCGACATCGCCACGTTCGTCAAGCGAGTAGTCCCTGAGGCTTTCGAGGAGAATATCGAAGGTGCGCGAGAGCCGAGTGAGCGCAATGCCATCCAATAGCGCCTGTCGAACCGTGCCAGTATGTCAGTTTGCTTGCGTGGCACAGTTAGAGCCGCTCGGCGGACCTGTGTCAGTGCTTCTGTGCGTTCGGCAAACTCGGCGAGTGCTCGCACAGCAAACTGCCTCGTTTCGGTGTCCGGCTCACTCGAAGCCTCGGCTGCCTGGCACAGTGCCTCAAAGATCTCGTCCGGTCGCATCTCGAGCACCACGCGCGGGAACGACGACAATCCGAGGCAATAGCCTCGCCGGGCGCAAGGTAACCGATCACGGCGCGCGCCACCGAGGTACCTGTCGAGTATTTTGTTGATGGCTGGCTTGGTCTTCTCGGACACGACGTAGTACGTGGCCGAGAATGACCGCAAGGCCGCGATGGCAGCGCTTTGAACGTCGGCGCTCGTATGCACAATGTGCTCGGTGAGCCAGTTTTGTAGGAGCATCTTGGTGTTGCGCATTACGCGCTCCTACTCGTGCCCCAGGAGATCGGACTCGTTAGACGAATGAGATCGAGTGAGATCGAGCGAGCCGTGCGTGCCTTGGTTGTATCAGAAGCTCCAGCCAATCGCGACAGTGCTTGGGTCTGAGCCATGGTCGGAGGCAGCTCGTATTTCGCCTCGGCAAAGGCCCGAACCAACTTTGAGCATGCCGAACGAAGCAACTCGGTGCCGCGACCGCCAAGCAACCTGGAATCGTCGAGCTCGATCACAAGACCACAAACGCGCTGCCCTCTTGCATTAGCGAGAGGCTCTCGCGCCGACATCACGATGCCATGGTCGCGTTCGTACCCTTTGCAGCTCGTTCGATGGCGCACAGGAAGGATCCACCTCCTGTGCACAGGTCTGGAGGCCTCGCACCATCTGCGCCAGCGCGAGGAGCACGCCATGCCGCTCATTGGTATCGCGAGTCGTGAGCGCTCGCTCAATGAGACGAGGCATCACCGACTCGACCGCTTGCTTGGCGAAAGCCACATCGCTGCAGCTCATTTGGCCCAATGACTCGGCAGCCAGGAGTCGAATCGACTGGTCCCAATGCAACACCGAGTGCTCGAGCAACCGAGCGACAATGTGGTCGCGGTAGAGTGCGTCCAATCTCGCAATGTGCGGTGCCGTGTGTGTGAACGACTTGGTACGATTCGCAAGCTTGTAGTAGTCCACGACTGCCATCAGCTCGATGCCGTACTTGACGGTGCGCTACTCATGTGCCACCACCACCAGCGTGAGTGCGTGCTCGTGCAGAACGACATCAAGCTGTGCACTCCGTACGTGGCGGCCTACAATCTCCTGGAACGCGGCTGCGGCAGCTCGACGGCAGTTGTTCTCGCGATCCAATGCTGCTATCACCAAGAGCGGTGCCGCAAGCGAATCAATGTACGGCTGCAATACCTGCACAATCGACTCGCGAGTCAGAAGAAGAAGAAGAATGCAGCGAGATCATCGGGCTGCTCCGCGCTCATACGTGGGATTGATACGAGTAGGCACGGGCCATGGCCCAGATACAGAAGCAGGCACTGTCGCGCACATGAGTGCCGATGCTGTTGCGGCCCTTGCGTTGGTCATAATACAGTGCCTGTTGATTCCGCAGCGAGTCACGACGTGAGAACAGTCCCAGTAACACGCGAACATATATGCCAGCATCGATACCTTGAGTACGGCTTGTATGACGCGCGAGATCTGCTCCGTGTCTTGAATCAACCCTCGACGGGCAATTTCGCCAATGCACAGACACGCTCTTGGATTCGATGCAGCGATGAGTAGGTGCCGGTGCAACTTCATTCACAGGGATGGTGCCATACCCGTGCCAGCCGGAATCGTCGTGCTTCGGGGTCACGAACTCGAGCAAGGATTCGATGATCTTGATAGCACTCGCAGCATCAGCGCACGATACTCGCTGGGTTGAATGTACGACTCGTATTTCATACCTGAGCTGTCAATTGTTGTGGCAGATTGACCGAGATGCGTGCCAATGACTTGGCAGCCATCCAACGAACAGCAGTGTCACTGGCAGCAGCAGTAGCAGTAGCAGCAGAGCGTGAGATCGTCGTTGCCGACGTACAACTCGCACGTCAGAGCTCATACCGATCACTCACGCTCTGCAACAGCTCGTCGATCACTCCCTCGATCAATTGGGATGCTCGAGCTGCTGCTGCCATGTCGGATTCCGACGCTTGAGGCGCATTCCAAGTCGTCTGCACCAACACCGATGCCGCTCGGCCAAGGACCTTGAGGCACAATCGGCGAGCGACACTGCTCCGCTGCGAACTCTCGTTCGCCTTGTACGAGATTACGAGCTCGACGAGGTGGTGCTCCAGCAGCAGTTGGCGCATCAGTGGTGCCCGTCCGAGTTGCAGCAACGCTCCAAGCGATGCCAGATAGCCAAGAGACAGATAGAATCCACCGTGTGGTGTGGTTGCATCCACTGCCGTGTCAGACACGATCGCCTCGCCTTGCAGACACGCACGAATGGTCGTAATGATACTGAGGAGCTCGCTGGAATTCTCGGTATCGGGTCTAGACGCGTGGGTCGTTGTCAGCCAGCGATCGATTGATGATGCGCCGAGATGAGTTCGAGATACCGTGAGAGCGATCGAGCAATCAGCACGGCGGCTGCATCGCGAGGTCGTCCGGCATGACCCAGGTATCGGCTCTGACATTGCTTGAGCAACAGTGGCACAATGTCGCAACCGAACGATGCCAGTTGGAATGGCACCAGTACTGCCACCGATAGCCATAGCAGAATCACATAGTCGCTTTGCCAATGCTGCGAGAGTGATGGTGCTGCCTCAGCGGAAGCATCGTCGCGATGTGGTAATGGCTGGTGGGCTTGAACTCGTGCAATCAACCACCGTAGCCAATCGACTGACACTGGCAAGCACTTGACTGGTTCACGAGAGCGAGAGGTACGCGCAAGCGTGGTCAATCCCTCGTGCTGTATGTATCGCTCGCGTGATCGTGGGTGCCTGGCGAGGACGCACCTAAGATGCGATAGCCTCGTACTTTGGCGATCGTGTACAGCAACTGGAACACACGAGCTTCGTGTGCGGCGGATGCCTCCAACACATTGGTTCGATCCATCAATGAATCGGCCAAGTAGCTCACGAGCTCTCGCAAATGTGGGTCCAGGAGGTGTGCTTGCTCTTGGTACTTGTCCAGCTGTAGATCGATCGCCTGTCGTCAGTGCGTGCGAGGAGGCCCCCGCAACGGCGATGCTCGACGTACGATGATGCACACACGAGCAACGAGCTCGTTGGCGTCTTCCTTATCACCTGCTCCATCGACTGATCCGCGAGCCAGCTTGATCGCTGCGATCGGGGCATCCTCGGTGACGCGCACGGCGGTGTACGGAGCATTGCGTTGTGCCACGATGGACTTCAAGCACGCGAACACGTACTCGTGCTCGTGGAACAGCGGTCGTTCCTCAGCTTCGTCGTGTATCGTATCAGTGGATACCTCGTCCGTGTCTTCGGATGCCATCTTGCGTGGTCCAAGTGACCGACGAGAGAGCGAGAGAGCGATGTGCACGCGAGCGAGCAGCGAGCAAATGTAAGAACAGTAACGCGCATTCAATCAATCAATCATTCAGACATTGGTGTTCCTGTATGTGTGGGCAGATCGATATCGATGATCGATGATGGATGGGCTATGTAGATTGGTTCTTGCCGTGATACACTCTCTTACTCACTGACTAATCAACTCTCCCTCTGTTTCCGGTGTAGTTTAGCGGGCATTGGAGAAATGGAAGTCGAGGTCATACGTGACGTCGGGCGTTAGCGACATCAGGTCCTCAAGATGCATTCCTTCCTCTGGGTCGGCAGATGAGGCACTGCAGTGGATAGCATAAGGTCGTGTGAGAAGTGGTGGTGCTCGTTCTCTTGTGTGGTGACAACGTACACATAGGAGCCTGCCTCGCTCTCCTCGTCGGTCGTGTAGGTCGCCGAATCGCCCTCGCCCTCGGCATCGTCACCCTCGCTGTCGCTCTCTTCGTCGTCGCTGGCTTCGGTTTCGTCGCGCATCGACTGCCATTGATTGTAGAGCGGTGAGATGAATGCCGACGAGTCTTTCAGCAGGAACGGATCGAATGGGAAGAATGAATCGAGCTGCTCGGAGCCAGCGAGCGGCGGAGCAAAGATGCGCTTGTTACGCTGCACAATCTCCTCGACTGGTAGGCGCTGCTCACCTCGCAGAACGACGCGCTTGAACTCGCGAACAACGACCTTGGAGCAAAACTGTGGTTGGGGCATCACAGCGCGTGAGACGACGAGTGAAGCAGTGAGGATGTGGGTATCACCTGCGGCGTACCTTGAATGGATTGAGCGGACACGAGATGATGGTAATGAGGCCGAGTTGAGCAAGCGAGTTGGGATTGCTCGAGTCGACAATATCGGTGAAGCGGAAGCACGCAGTATAGAAGACCGCCTGGCACACGCTGTAGAACACGACGTGCTGCTGCGGTGTCGCAGGTACGAGCGAGTTGGCCGGCATCGGATTGCGCTCAATGTACATCAACGCCCAATCGAGCATGGCCTTGACGATCGAGCGCACGACGTGCGGCGCCACGAACTTGGCGCGCGCCAAGAAGCTGCCAGCGTACGCCAGTGCCGCCTGTCGCGTGATGGTGTGCTGCGTGCTCTCGATGCCAGTCTTGATCAGATAGCCGACGAACTGCGTGGCGAACGAAATATCGACGTGGCACACGTAGAAGAGCAGAAACTGCGTGTACTTGCTGCGATGTGTATGCAGCACTGCACGATCAAAGACCTTGAGCAGAATGCGGAACATGGCCTGCGTCTGAGTCGGCGTGCGGCACAACTCGTCGAGGTACGCAAACGCCTGGCCCATCATCATGTCGAGCTTGCTCACCATATCGGCCTGTTGCTCGTTGAAGGCCGCGTGAGCCGAGGCGTCTCGTCCATCGATGCCGCCACCGCCGCCGCCTCCTGAAGCAGCATCCAACTCGACGTTGAAGATGAGGTCGTTCTCGTCGGGGTCATCGAGGCGAATCTCCACCTGCACGCACTTGTCGTTAACGCCAGAGCCAGTGGCTCGTAAGGATCGTACGGAGGTGTGCGTGCGCGTACGTCGATGAGGATCATTCGATCGACGATCAAGGCGATGATGCGATCTTGCAGCAGTGGACAGTACTGGCTGATCTGCAGCAAGGCCGTGAGAAAGATGCGATGCGATTCGAGTGGATGCACCTTGTGAGGGTAGGCATCTCGAAGCATCTATATTGCATGCCTGATGGTTAGATGCGTTCGATGTCGCTCCTCGTTTGTTCGTTTGCTTGAGACGTACAGCGAACAATGCCGTCGGAGCCAGCGGAGCGACCGAGAGCACACGCGCGAGAGCACGGTGAACGGCAGGAGCGATCTCAGCCGTACGCATGTAGTTGATTGATGGTTCGTCTGCTCGCCAAACACGACACTCGAGATATCAGGACCATGTGTGTCGATCATCGATCGATGAGGTATACACTGCCGAACCTTGCTTCTTGTTCGGTAGCAACAACCGCACCAAATAGCCCAACGTCCTATCGAGCAGCGACGAGTTGCTCGAGATCATGTTACACAGTAGGTTCTCGTACGCGAGACGTGCCTCGTCGTCGCCGCTGTAGTCGTAGGTGAAGATGACGTTGACCAACTCGTTGCTTCGCGAGTTGATCGATGACGTGCACTGAAGACCAAGACCCGCGCACAACACACGCGCCCGCGCACATATATGAGATATCAGGCTTGAACTCGACGATATCGATATCGAGAGGGCTGTATCGAAGCATGTCGTCTTGAGTATTCGCGTAGAGATGCTCACATACTTGAGACATGGCAGTGAACCAAATCGGCAGCGTCTGAGGCGACGCCATCGAGGTCGTGAGCAGCTGCAGTATCTTGTCATACTCCTGTCTCTTGCCCTGAACCACCCAACCGTCCGCGGCCAAGATCACCATACGGTAGTGAGCCACCATCCTCGAAGAAACACTCGACTTGTGTGTTCGTGAGGAGATACGTACCGCGTGTAGTTGATTCAGTGCGTTGACCAGCGACTCTCGGACCACGGTAAGAGCATGGTTGTCGCCCATGATCTCTACTAGTCCACTCGATCACTCCGACACAGACACCACTTCTCTAACCCTCGAGTCCTGAAGACAAGCTTGCCTCGATGTGGCGAGATCGCGTCGTGTCGAGCAGCAACAGCAGCAGCAACAGCAGACACGCGCACGCGAACGAGCAACGAAGCAACTGAGGAGAAGAACAGGAACGCTCTCGCAATAATACCCACTTCTCTCTTCTCTCTCTTGATTGATGGAACGATTGTATGCATTGTACATTAAAGCCAAGGACAACGACGACAAGGGCAACGAGGACGACGAGGGTTAGATTCGCTGTATCGAACGCTTACCTTGAGACAAACGGGTGCTTGAGAGCCTCCTCGACCGTGATACGTCGTCGTGGATCGAGGATGAAGATCTTGAGCAGCAGGTCGCGCAGCTGATAGATGTGGTCAATCTGAGGTTGCCAGCAAGCAGTCGTGGCGTTAGGGCTCGCTGGTGGACTCTTGGAAAGCGTAGCGTTGATGCGTACGGCGGAGGGGTTGAGCTTCTTGGAGGCATTGTGTGGCAGCAGCACGGTAGCGAGATCCTTCGGCTGGTCGGGCATCAAGACCACCTTGACGACCTCACGGTCCGAGCTATCGAACTCGCGCTGCTTGAACTTGAAGTCCTCCGTAAAGTGCTCGTGTGCAAACTTGCCTTTGCGCAACATCTTGGTCGGGAACTTGCCCGAGATCTCCATGTGCAAGCGCAGCATGTCAGTGTTGTCACGTCCTAACCGATGCATTCACAGCCACATCCACAGTCAATTAGCGATGCATCGAACAAGCGACTGCATATGCCTGCAAGCAACCTACCTGGGAAGAGGATCTTTCCGGTACAGAGCTCGGCGAGTGTACAACCAACAGACCACATATCGATGGCCTCGTTGTACGGCAATCCCAACACTAGTTTGTGTGATGTGCGTGAGTCATCGTTTGAGGTTTGAGAGGGAGAGAGAGAGAGAGACGTACTGATTTCGGGAGCACGATAGAAACGACTCACCAAGAGTGGCGTGATCTCAGCGTCCTTCTGTAGCATGGCAGTGCCAAAGTCGCACAGCTTGAGGTACTTGGGATCGTCGAGCGAGTTCACCACAATGTTGTCCGGCTTGATATCTGCATGCAGGATCGACATTTGCTTGAGGCGACGCAAGGCGAGGAACAGTTGCTTAGCAAAGACCTTGATGGCCGGCAGATGCAGACCAATGTTCTTTCCGCACTGCTTGATGGTCTCGCGCAGATCGACCGACATGGGCTCGAGCACGAGACACAGGTGGTTCTTCCACTCGAACGAATGCAGCAGCTCGATGATGTAGTTGTTGCGACGGGTGCCCTCGGTCGTGTGGAGCTTCTGCAAGAAGTCTCGCTCCTGCAATGCAGCGCGACGCCTGAACAGTACAGTACACGAGTGAGTGAGTGAGTGAGTGAGTCATGAGGTTGTTTGTGGAGGTGTGGAGCACGTACATGAGGTCGTTGTTGCGCGAGATCTTGATGGCGACCTCGGCGTTCTTGTTCTGAAGATCGAACGCCTGTACGACCGTGCTGTACACGCCCTTTCCGTGGCGTCCTGTGACACGATATCGACCTTCGATCAATTCGCCAACACGAATCTCTGTAGTAGTGGCAGAGTGATATCGATGAGCTTCTGTTTCACACCGAGTGCCAAGAAGCAAGACTGCGATACGTACTGATATAGCCCTCCTCGTCGTCACGATCGTCGTCGGCGACCAGTTGACTCAAGTCTTGGTCGGGGTTCAACTGTGCAGCAATGGGGCACAGCCAGCGGCCGCAATATTGGTATGGCACTTGTGCCGATCGCGAGGCACCGAGAGCGTGTACCTGCGAGGCCGAGGAACTGGCGCGCAGAAGGCCATGACCATCAGCAACGGCACCGGCGGCAGCGGCAACAGCAACGGCACCATCATCGTCGTCGTCGTCGTCGGCAAACATGTCAAGTTGCGTAGATGCGGTGAGCGACTTTTTGAGAGGAGCTGCTGCTGCGGCTGCTGCTGCTGCTGCAACGGGCGCTGCTGATTGCAGAGAGGAGAGAGGCTGTGCCTGTGATGCTCCCATGTGCGAAAGCCCGTTGCTACCGCCGCTGCCACCGCCGCTGCTACTGCTACCAGGCGTTGGCTCTACGGGAGTCGGAGGTGGTGCTGTCGTTGTCGCTGGTGAGGGCGGCGGTGGAGTAGCCTCAACAACCACAACCTCTGCAGCCGCAGTGATTGCTGGCGCTTGTGGCATCGCAGGAGCGACGATCGTCATTGGTACCGGAGCAAGCTCGGCAGCAGTGGCCGTCGACTGGTCGGTATTCGTACTTGGTTGAGCAGGTTCGGCTGGTTGTGAATCGCTCGATTGATCGACGGCGGCCTTGCGTCGAGCCTCTTCTTCGCGCAGCTTGGAGATGAGCGCAAGACGCCGAGCACGGGCCTCAGCGAGACGCTCCTCCTCGCGCTTCTCCTGCAGCTGCTTCTCGACCAGCATGCGGTACTCGTCGGTGTCATCGTCGTTGGTAGTGGCCTTGGTACTCGTGTTATGATGGTTGTGATTGTTGGTAGTGCCGGGCGCGTTGTTGTTGTTGTTGGCGGTGCTGCTGCTGTTGGTGATTGGTGCGTCGCTCGATGCTGGAGCGGGAGATCGATGGAGCTCGGGAGTGCTGTTGCGCTGGTGGTGCTCGGCACGATCGAAGCCGTTGCTGTGCGCTACGCGACCTCGATCACGATAACGCTCGCGTTCTCGGTCGCGTTCTCGGTCTCGATCACGATCGCGGTCACGATCTCTTCGATCTCGGTCACGATCACGATCTCTTCGATCTCGATCGCGATCTCGGTCTCGGCTGCGTTCTTTGTAGCGGTCTCGATCATTGTCTCTGTCTCGATCGCGATCGCGATCTCGGTCACGGTCTCGATGATCACTCTTGTGCCTCTTGCTCGAGTGGCCATCACGCATCGAAGGGCTTCGTTGGCGCTTGGTACTCAAGTTGCTATCCGACCGAGAAGCTACCGACGACGGCGAGGCGCTGGGCGATGAGGTAGCACTACCGCCGCCTTCTACGGACACGCTCTCGACACTAGCAACCGAGTTCAACTCGCCATCCTCGAGCTCCATGCTAGGCACACTATTGGGGCGAAGAAGGACGAGAAGCAGGAGGAGCGTAGGGCGACTTGGTGGGAGGGAGCCGTGTGCACGAGAGCAAGCGAACAAACGAATGAGAGCGAGAACGAGTGGTAACGAACCAGGAACACTCTCCTCCTGGATCCAGCCCCAACCCCCGACCCCAACCAATCGATCAAGCTATCGAATGGACTCCACCACGAGCTCATACGGATTTCAATCTGGTCAAGTAGGTAAATAGGTATGTAGTATTGGCACTCGAGGGAGTAGCAGTAAATATGCCAAAGCAAGAACAACAACAACAGCAACAACGGTTAAAAACAAACACTGGATGGATAATTACAACGCCGAGAGATACAAGGAGGAGAGCACTTCACGGCAGCGGTGGTCGATTATGCCATTGAGCTTGTGCACGCTCGATGGCTTTGAAGAGTCCGAGTTGCGAGATGCCGAGGTACGAGAGGTCAGCGCGCGAGAGCGAGCAAAAGTCCACGCCTTGGATGCGGTGCTGCGCAAAGAGCTTGGCCTGCTCCTCGCCGATGAACGGCACCAAGTTGGATGCCAGCTCCTCGGGCGTCCACGAGGCGCATTGGCTGACGGTGTCGGAGGCACTACGGTCGTTGGAGGGCAGGCGGTCGCCGATCGAAGGATCGTCTTCGTCGTCGGCTCCGTAGTCGTCGTTTGCAGGCGTGCGAGATCGCTCCTTGGGCGAGCTGCAGTCATCGAGCGTATCAGAGGACGAGAGACTCGAGGCAGAGACGCCACGCTCGAGGCTCAGAGGCGCCTCGCTCTGCCACAGGAGCGACATGTTGTTGGCGAGCACCTTGCGCATCGTGCTGGCGATCAAGTCGCGCGCCTTAAAGTCCGGGCGCGGGTCCGAGTCGACCGAGAGAATGTCATCGAGGAGCACGGCGAGGTCAGCAGCCTGCACGTCGATGCGCTCGATTGGCTCGAGCTCGCTGAGGAGATCGACGAGCTTGGTGCGGTGGTTGGCGCAGAAGGACCACAGCGTGAAGACCGAGTCCGAGCCGTGCACCTTGGCCGGGATATGGTTGCGGTCCTCCTCGGAGAGCTCGGCGCCAGATTTCTTGGAGGGCCGGCGCGTGAGAGCCTTGGAGACGCGCGAGAGGACGGACGAGGTGCCGGCCGAGCCGGTCGACGAGGCCCTGCCGGCCTTGCCGACGTCGGACGGGGCCTCGAGCGCCGAGGAAGCGAACGACTGCACGCGCAGCCAGCAGTCGCGGTGCACGCGGTCGAGCGTCACGTCACGCATGCCCGAGACCGAGAGCTGCTGCAAGGACGGCGCCGACGCGAGCTGCTGCAGCACGCGGCACAGTAGCGTGAGCTTCTTGCGGTCCTCGGCGTGCTTGGCGTTGGCGGCCGCCGAGCTGAGAGACGGCACTACAATGTGCAGGAACAAGTAGCCAGCGACGACGTTGGTGGCTTCGACGCCTCCGCCGCCGCTGGTGGTGTGTTCGCCCGACGAGCCGGACACCAGGCGCTCGCGAGGCGACGAGGAGCTCGAGCTCGAATCGCCGGTGGTGAACGAGCCGTCGGGAGAGGAGGAGCTCGGGCGCGGCGACGGCTGCGGATTGCGCGCCACGGCGTCCTCGAGCAGCGACACGACTTGCGCGATACGCAGCGGAACGCCGTCGGCCAGCAGCGTCGAGCACACGAGCTCGACGGCCTTGGGGAGGAAGGCGGCGTAGTTGGCGACGTTGGCCTCGGCGTTCTCGGAGGCCTTGACACGGTCGGCCGAGACCTCGATCGAGCCGGCGGTCTTGGCGACGAGCGCCGTGACGGCCTTGTTGACGCGCGCCAGCGTGCTCTCCCAAGACACGCGCCCGTAGGCCGACAGCACGGCGACGGCGAGCGTGCTCTCGCGCAACAGGGTCTCGCCCGAGGAGCCCGACTGCGCGACGGCCATCGAGGCGCACTTGGCCAGGAGCACGCGCTCGTGTTTGACGGCATCAAAGAGTTCGATCAACGGCGCAGCGAGGAAGGTCTCGACGGCGGCGACCTGCAACAGCGACACGAGCACGTGAGGTACGCGGAGGAGCGCTTGGCAGAAGCGCTCGAGCTGGCGGCGTTCGACGACCTCGGAACGCGAGTACATCCGAGTAGCGCCGGCGCCCAAGCTTGTCGAGGACGTAGTCATGTGAAAGAAATCACAGGAACCGAGGGGGTTTGGGAGGTTTGGGATGCCAGACGATGATATCGAGCAAGAGGAGGATGGCGGGCGGGTAGGCAGTATGTGGCACAAGGCGGGAGGAGCGGAGGAGCGGAGGTGCCGGCGCGGTAGTTAGGCCCTTTGGTCGTGGATACGGCGCACGCGCACCGGCACTAGCACGTGCGCCGGCCCACGCGCCTCGTCGACTACGGCGCCGCACGTGAGGGAGCGGGCTCGGTCCTCCTCCTCTTCCTCTGCAACCTCACTGTGTGGTCTCACGCTCGCTCGTTGTCTCTCACGCTCTCGCGCTCTCGCTCGCTCGCTCACACCGCGTGCAAACTCACTTTCGCAGTGCACACTCGAGCGAGAGATAGATATTTCGATAGTTAGTGATTGATTGATTGATTGATTGATTGATTAGTTGATTAGTTGAGAGAGATAGTTTGGTACAGTTTGGTAGGTGTGTGAGTGAGTACGAGCAGCACAACCAACCAAGCTGAAGTTGAGAAGCTCACTGTGCGGCGCCTGTTGGTTCCTCTATCGTAGCCTCCCTCGGTCTTCTCTCTTGTTGCAATGGGTAACCAGAGCAGTAGCGGTAGCTCTCACAAGGATGGCGCCTCGAGTGCCGCCGACAGCTCGATGCTGAGCCGTTCGTTGCTCACGCCCTCGGAGCTGAGCGACATCAAAAAGTGGGTGAGCCGCGAGTACCCGTGGCTCGCGACCATCAACGAGTCGATGTTGGTCGCCGACGTTCTCAAGCCCGACTGCCCGATCGTCCAGGCCAACATCGAGTTCGAGATGATGACCGGCTATCCGTCGCGCGAGATCCTCGGCCGCAACTGTCGCTTCTTGCAGGGTACCGGCACCAACCCGGCGACGATCGCGCGCATCCGCGAGGCCGTCGCCCACGGCCAGGAGCTCAGCGTCGAGCTCCTGAACTACACCAAGCTCGGCGTGCCGTTCGTCAACGCCTTCACCATGTACCCGATCCACAAGGACGGCGTGCCGACCAACCAGCTGCGCTATTTTCTCGCCATCCAGAAGGACGTCACGCACATCAAGTCGCTGTCGCCGACGCCCGCCGAGTGGACGCCGCAGGAGGTTGTCGTGTGGCTCGAACGCGAGGGCATGATCGACCTCGCTCGCCCGCTGGTCTATGCCGCCATCGACGGCCGCGCGCTCATGGCGCTCGACGAGCCGACGCTCGTAAACACCTACCTCATTACCGAGCCGCAGCCGCTACTCGCCTCGATCGCTCGCCTGGCGGCCGCCACCGACTCGACCTCCGTCTCGTCGGCTCCCGCCGGCTCCGGAGCCAAGCTCTACACGCCGATCGCCTCCGAGCGACTGAGCGGCGCGCCGTCGTGGTGGAACACCACCTCCGAGACCGACCAGCGTGGCTTGCTCTGCGTCTATCGCAAGGGCACCTCGCTCTCCGAAGCTCCGGCGCTACTGATCACCGCCGAGCCGCACACCGAATTCGACTCGATCCAGAGCACGATCGAGCGATTCTTTGAGCGTCCCTGCTCGCTGAAGGCCATCGGCCTCGGTACCGAGAGCGGCTCGTCGTTGCTCGTCGTGCCGCTGACGCCCGAGCTCTGGAAGCAGCACCGCGGCTCGATTGCGCGACGCGAGGTCACGCTCATCGCCTCGCCGCGCAAGCTCAAGCTCTCGACACGCGAGGAGGCCGCCTTCGAGGCCATCCCGCTGCCGGTAATTATCCTCTCGGCCAAGCTCGTGGCCTACGTCAACCAGGCCTACATTGACGCCTCGAAGCGCACGCGCGACGAGGTCACCGGCTTGAGCCTCGACAAGGTACTCGCCACCTACAAGGTCGACGAGCACGTTCGAGGCTTTCGAGCGTGCTCATTGATTCATCGTGATGGAACCTTGGTGGCGATGCAAGGTGATGCTCGATACTCGACTCATGCTCGGATGCGAGTCATTACGCTGATTCCAAATATGTGATTCGCTGAGCAGAGAGAGTGCGCGCCTTCCTCTGGCGCATAGATAGATTGGTTAGCTTGTTCGTTCGTTTCGTTTCGTTAGGGCAGTGATGCCACAATCATCAAGATAAATTCGATTGGTTCTTCCTTGTACTGGTTGGTGGGTATGGTGGTTGGTGTATGCAGAACGACCAGCGACATTCCTTTGCTCGCTCGTTGCCTCACGCATCCCTCCCTCTCTCCTCTCTCGCGTGTGTTGGCTCTTGGCGCCATGTCGAGCCCTGATTCCTTCTCGTCTTCGAGCGACGATCAAGACATTGAACTTACAGGTTCATTGTCTGATGTCAGTGGATTCGATCCACTCGCCTGGAGCGCGCCCTCTGCGCAAACTGCTGCTGCTCCACACGCGACTTCATGGCACTCGACGATACCCGAGCTCGATAACGCCGGCCATCTCTTCCTTACCATGACTGATATCACGTACGAAGATCAGGACGCCTTCTATTTGATAGATACTTCGTTATTCACTTGCTCGCGTGGTTGTCGTGGGCGGCGGCTTCCAGCAAGCTCTCGTGCGATGCCATGTTGATTCCGTGCGATAGTAACTTCTCGCATACGATCAAGATATCTGCTGGCAAGCCCTTTCGACCATTTGCTCCGTTCGTTGATGGTTGGCCCAAGACGTTCGTATCTACCTACCACCAAACACCTCGGGCTGCGAGAGAGATGATTGATCGATTCATCACGTGTAGTATTCGCTGTGTTCCAACCAAGCCATATGAAGGCCGACCCAATGCCTACCTCTCGTTCGTGTGTGGAGGTGATAGTACGATGCTCGATTCCACACTCATAGCGAATCTCTCTCTCTGTCTACGTACATATCGTTGATCGACTGACCGACTCGATTGTATGACGACCAAGGGAGCATCTCATGGATGATTGAGGGAGTGTCGCAGTTCATCTATCGTGCCATCGAGGATCTCCAAGGCGTCCCACCTCGCAACGGCCGGTACGAATCCACTCTCTGACCATCACCAAGCTCGATCGCCGGCGCTGCTGACACCAAGTGCGCAGCATGAAACATCTGTTGGCGATACCTCACGTCGGGACTGGATTCGGAGGACAGCGTCATTCGACCGGCTCCGTGCTCGAGGCCTTGGTGCCATTCCTGCACGACGCCGCGATTCATCTCGACATCGATATCGTGCTCGTGGCATTCGAGCAGATTAGCTTCTATGCCTCGCAGGCGATTCGAAAGCGATTGCTCGACAAGGAGAGCCGCCCGAGCATCGATGCTGCCTTCCCGGGCTTCACCGAGGCGATGAAGAGACATGCTATCAAGCTCGCCGAGTATGCTCGCAACGGCAAGTTGGTGCTGTTCCTTGGATCCGGCGTGTCTGCCAGCGCTGGATTGCCGCTCTGGGGTCAGTTGCTCACCAAGCTCGCTGAGCGGGTACGCCAATCACAACGCCATCAACTCGATCGAATCAAATCGAATCCATTGAATCAACCAAATCAATCGCAATAGGCTGGTTTGACCAGCGCCGAGTTGACTGAGCTCAAGTGGATGGGCTTCCTCGATCAAGCGCGTATTTGTACGTGTACCAACACCAACACTGCCGAGTGACTCGTGGCGTTCGCTTACTCGCAAGCCCGATGATGCTTGATCGCAGTGGAGCTCCGCCTCGGATCGCCAGAGCGCTTGCAGCAGGAAGTAGCGGCGCTCTTGAAGAGCGAGTTGCACGGCCTGCCGCATGCTCTCTTGGCCAATCTCCCGGTCAAGGAGGTCGTGACCACCAACTACGACACGCTCTTCGAACAGGCGCATGGTGGCGAGAACAAACCATTGACCGTGCTGCCGTACGAGCCGTCGAACAAGGAAGAGAAGTGGTTGCTGAAGCTCCATGGCTGCACGGACCATCCGGCCGACATTGTGCTAACACGACAAGATTACCTTCGCTTCTCCGAGCGTGTGCGTATCGTTGCGTGATATCATCGATCGTAACTTGCATCTCATCATCGACGCTCTTGATTGTATGCCGAATAGCGAGCTGCATTGGCTGGAGTCGTTCAAACGCTGCTCATCACGCGCCACATGCTGTTCGTTGGATTCAGCCTGAACGGTACGCTAGTCACGCATTCCGCCGACAAGCTCTCTCTCTCTCTCTCGCACTCACATTCCCACGCTTGCGATCTGTGCCCTCTCGCACACTATAGACGATAACTTCCACAAGGTCCGCTTCAAGTGCCACCCGTTGCATCACTCGCATTCTCACGCGCGTGTGTTGTGTCGGGGAGAGTAGATCATGGATGCCGTGAAGCTCGCAGTCAAGAAGGAGCGCCAGTTCTGTACCTCATTGACTCTGCATCAAACGCCGCTTCAAGAGGAGCTCTGGCAGCACGAGGTCTCATGCCTACCGATGGGTGGCACCAGCTCCGAGACTCCGAGCATCTCGATGCTCGCTCGCCGACTCGATTTGTTCCTCGACCTTGTGCTCGCTCTCAGCTGCACCAACACACCATACGTCATGTGCCACCGATTCGATGGTATGCGGCACATTGGTTTCTCTCTCTCTCTCTTGTGCTCTGACTGACCGGCGCCTCACCCGTGCGATTGCGTGCAACAGGAATGCTGCCCAACTCGGATCGCGCCTTCCGCGACGAGTTGTACCGGTTCTGGGAGTCGCTTTCGCCCGACGCCAAGCGCTCGGACTCGTTCCAGATGCTCAAGCATTTGGTCGTCGATGAGTTGGGCTTCGACACCGAGTCGCGCGTCGTGTCGAAATACTCGAAATCCACCTCTTCCACGCCAAAGGTGCCCAAGGCCAAGAAGAAGGACTCAGGCATCGGCAAGCTCGTGGCATCGCTCTCGGCGCGCGTAGCCAACCTGAGTACGCTGCACGCTACCCACTACTTGATCTTGGCTGGCGGAGGGGCTGCTCGCTTACGAGCACGATTGCGATTGCTACAGCTGGACGTGCCGCTGCACCAGCGGTAACCGAGTTGGCCACGTCATCGAGTTCCACCGCGTGGAGCACTCCGCCAGTTCCTGACCCTGCTCCGGCACCAAAGAAGGTGGCGGCGTGGGCGCGATCGAGCTCATTGACAAGTAGCCCAGTCGCTGCCTCGAGCACCACCACGACGTCCGCTGGCGGTTCTCCATTGAAGCTCACGGTCTCGCTGCCTGCCTCGGCTATTTCGGCTGCGTCGGCTGCTGGATCACCGCTTGCTTCAGAGACGTCAACAGGCCCAACGCCTGATCCTGCTGCTGCTCCTTCTGCTCCTGCTCCTGCAGTAGCGCCTTCTTCTGCTGCTCCTGCAGCAGCGCTCTCTTCTGCTGCTCCTGCTCCTGCTGCTCCTGCTGCTCCTGCTCCTGCTCCTGCTGCTCCTGCAGTAGCGCCTTCTTCTGCTGCTCCTGCAGCAGCGCTCTCTTCTGCTGCTCCTGCTCCTGCTCCTCCTGCTGCTCCTGCAGTAGTGCTCTCTTCTCCTGCTCCTGCTGCTCCTGCTCCTGCTCCTGCTCCTGCTCCTGCAGCAGCGCCTTCTTCTGCTGCTCCTGCTGCTCCTGCTGCTCCTGCAGTAGTGCTCTCTTCTCCTGCTCCTCCTGCTCCTGCTCCTGCTCCTGCTCCTGAAGTAGCTCCCTCTTCTCCAACGTCATCAGCTGCTAGCTCTGCGACGAGGCCTGCGCCTGCGCAAGCGGCACCGACGCAGGTGGCAGACGCAACACCGCCATCGCAATAATGACTGCGGCTGGATGAGCTTATTGTTATGAAGGGCTTTGTAGTTATGCGCAGGAGCTTTAGTTGAACCAACACCGTAAAACAATGAGCGAACTAGACGACTTGTTGATTTCTATCTATGAACGTAAAGGCTCCGCGATATGTGGTAGTGAACGCTTGCAAGAAACTCGGTGGCTATGGGCTTGGGGGAACACGCGGCGGGCGTAACGCCATGTTAACGCCTGCCGCTACTCGGTGCTCGGCGACGGAACCGAGGGCTGGCCATTGCTGGTCTGCGTGAGAGCTGGCGTCTGGTCGACGAGCATACGCAACTGCATCTCGGATGGCTGCTCGAGCCTGAGCTCGGTGACAAGCTTGACTGCAGCGTGGTAGTCGTAGCCCTCGACGTTGAGCATGCCATGCCTCTCACGCAAAAAGTCGAACCAGCCGCTCGAACGGAACAGCGCCTACACTCGCAGACGCGCAAACAAATGAGCTCGCGACGCAAGAGAGCGAGAATTGGGGTGAGATCACGTACCAATCGCGAGATGCCACACACGAGCATGTTGGGTGGAGGTTGTACGCGCCACTCGAGCGAATGCAAGGTACGGCACAGGCGCTCGAACGAGCGCGAGAGATCATTGCTGAGGTTGCT
>Ga0209935_1001072_pt1 | contig 49643 bp, 78 predicted proteins | sample ThiBio_1000_plan_2_FD_183958 | JGI IMG/M metagenome (GOLD analysis project Ga0209935, IMG submission 183958) | Wastewater bioreactor microbial communities from Cape Town, South Africa - Thiocy_cont_1000_plan (SPAdes) | ecosystem: Engineered > Bioreactor > Thiocyanate-remediating >... | reverse complement strand
ATCTATCTATCTATCTATCTATCTATCTATCTATCTATCTATCTATCTATCTATCTATCTATCTATCTATCTATCTATCTATCTATCTATCTATCTATCTATCTATCGTGATCTATCTATCTATCTATCGTGATCTATCTATCTATCTATCTATCTATCTATCTATCTATCTATCTATCTATCTATCTATCTATCTATCTATCAAGATCTGTCTTATCTAATGACGTTGTTTGTATCCAGCTCGAGCGGATGACCTCAAGGATGCAGGAGTACTCGCGGCCGTGTTCAAGGCTCTTGCGCTGACACCTCGCTCGCCATACGCGCAGTACTACGCGGCAAGCACCATCTCGTCGCTCTTGAATGGTAGGTACCTAGACGCACCTCGAACTCGATCTCGATGTCTCGCTGAGATGCGACATCCTCTCGCTGCTGTCGGGCACGATTAGATCCCCTGCAATGCATCGAGTTCTGGAAGCAGCGCGAGCGTGCGATACCGATCTTGGTCGAACGTCTGAACAACACGTTCCTCTTGGCTCGCAAGGACCTCGCGTGCGTCGTGGCCAAGTTGGCGCTGTGCGGCTATGGCTGTCGCGATGGCATGTTCCGAACGGCGGGCGTGATCGAGGCGCTGTTGAAGCTCGGCACCATCACGACCGACTACTTTCTCGAGTACCTACGTGGTCCGCTCGGCGAGCCGACGCGCATCCTCATCAAGCCTAAGAGCTCGATGAACGACGTACGTCGACGTCGCAAGTGGCGGCACTCGTTCGCTGCAGACCTCTGATCGATCGTCGCACAGGTCGTGGCGTATGCACCTCGATTCGCGGCCATCATGGAGGAGGTCGCCATGATGGCGCTGAGCAACATCGTCGTCGGAAGCGCCGACCTCCCGAGCGAGGTCGAGGCCTTGAGCATCCACACCGAGCTGTACGAGTTTGTGACGCGCGCCGTCGTCAAGCCACTGCCACCGTTGTATCCCGAGAACGGGCTGCGCTTCCATGCTGCCAAGTATCTCTCGGTCATGTGCCACAACCAAATGGTGCCCGACCGCTCGTTGCCGCCACCGCGGCCACTGAACGGCCTGTGGGAGCGTGGAGCTCTCGCGGCGATCGAGCAAGCGTTGGTGCTGGCGATGGACGACTCGCCTCACGTGCTGTACACCAAGTTCGACGAGTGCTTCCATGCGCTCGAGAAGAACTCGTGCATGGAGGACGGCTTCGCGAATAAGGAGCAGGTACGTGCTGCTGCCTGCTGCTTGTGCGCCTGTCACCGCTGCCGTCGGTATTCATCAAAGATGCCATCATCGATGATGCCTCGCGATCATGGTGCAGTTTCAGCAAGTGGCTGCCGACATGTTCGAGACGCAGCTCCTGCTTGTGGGTTGCCTTGCCGCCATGGCAGTGTATCGTACGTTCGTTGCCGATGCTCATGTCGTCATGCAGACATACATGGCACTCACGCACATCGTCAACACAGCCACCATGGCCGCGGGATTCACGAGCTCGACCTTGGCAGTGTTGTCGCGTTTGATCTCGTTGCCCGAAGTGAGTCGCTCGGTCGACATTCACGGCGCGTACGGCATCGCAGTCCCGATCCCGCTGCCGCCCGGCACCAAACGCAAGCCCAAGGCCAATCCAGTGGCGGCAGCGGCCGCTGCAGCGTCGATCCCGCTTCCGGAGCAGGTGCAGCAACAGCTCGACTACGAGGAGCACGCACGCAACCAGTTGACGCACTACTCGCCGTCGACCTTGTGCGCGTGTATGCTCGCCTTCAAGTACCTGCACCTCGCCAACTCGACCATCCAAGTGCCGCCCGAGATTGCGACGCTGCAGCAAACCGTGAGCGACGCCATGCGCCAGTCGGGCAACGACGAGGTCAAGCACAACAACTGCGAACTGGCAGCATGGATCTACTCGGCAGCGTTGCAACTGGCGAACGAGAATGCGACCCACGAGCGTGCGGTCTTACTGAGCAATCGAGCCGAGTGCTTCCTGCGCATGGTATGGTTGCAAATGCATACAATCGTCGATTGTCTGCTGGTCACGTCGCTTATGCTCACTCGCACCTGCAGAAACTCTACAAGCAAGCCGAAGACGACTGTGTGGCAGCGTTGGCACTCGATGGCGGCAACGAGAAGTCGCAGCGGCGGTTGCAGCGAGCTCGTGAGGGCCTCGGTAGTGCCACTGCCGCCACAACTACAACCACCACCTCGAGTTCGAGTTCGAGTTCGAGTTCGAGTTCCTCGTCCGATGCCACAGTACCAACCGAGAACGCTTGAAGCAAGCAGCAGTTGAACAAATAAATGCGTTCGCGTGTATTTGTAGAAGAAGGCGAGGGAGAGGGAGAGGATAGATATAGCTTGCTAGATCGCTGCACTCGAAGAGATGGACATCATGGGGAGAGGTGGTTCAAAATGGGGACAGCAGCGCTCTCAGCGGCAGTCTTGAAGGTTGTCGTTAGATTGATGATGATAGGTTAGACGGAAGCCCCTTTGCGAGCGGGTATGGATCGGTACCAAAATTGCGTGAGCTCTCTCGTGCTCGTGCTCGTACGCCTGCTCACGACGAGAAGACGTTGTTGACCTGCTGCGTGACGCGAACAAAGGTCGTGCGCTTGCTGAGCTCTCTCAGTGCCGAGGCGCCGACGTAGGTGCAGGTCGAGCGAAGACCGCCGAGCACCTCCTCGATCGTGTTCTGGATCGGGCCTCGATAGCGGATCTTGACGGTCTTGCCCTCGGCCGCGCGGTACGAGGCGACGCCGCCGCTGTGCTTCTCCATGGCGGTGGACGACGACATGCCGTAGAAGAGCTTGAACTGCTCGCCAGTCTCGGTCGTGATCAGCTCGCCGCCGCTCTCGTCGTGGCCGGCGAACATGCCGCCGAGCATGACAAAGTCGGCGCCGGCGCCAAAGGCCTTGGCGACGTCTCCCGGGCACGTGCAGCCGCCATCGGCGATCACCTGGCCGCCGAGGCCATGCGCGGCATCAGCGCACTCGATGATGGCGCTCAGCTGCGGATAGCCGACGCCGGTGATGATGCGCGTCGTGCACACCGAGCCCGGTCCGATGCCAATCTTGACAATGTCGGCGCCGCTCAGGATCAGCTGCTCGACCATCTCGCACGTGACGACGTTGCCGGCCTGCGTTGAGCGAGGAGTGAGAAGCAAGTTGAGCCACGAGAGCTCACACAGCAGTCGACGGCAGTACACGCGCAAGACGTCGGTCTGGTCTGCTCGCCACGTACGATGATGATGTGGTTGGGGAACGCACGACGCACAGCCGCAACAGTCGAGTCGAACATCTCAGTGTAGCCTACATGCCATCGGCGCCGCCAGTGTCGTTGTTAGGAACAACAGCCACCTCGCCGCCTCGGTACGCTGCTGGCATCTCTTGGTCCGCGAACAGCGCGACACAGAGCAGAAGCACAAGCACCGGAGGACCGCGCGCGTACCATTGGCAACATCGAGGCAGATGAACTGGATCTCAGGGATGGCGTTGAGGATCTCGGTGAGCTTGGCAATATCGGCCTCAGTCACACCGCTGCTGACGGCGATGTTCTGCAACCCGACGCACGAACGCGAACGCGAACGCGAACACGAAGACGCGAGTGAGCAGGTGTCGGTCGGAGTTATACACGCTGCTCGATGTGCCGTCGTGGCCGTGTACCTTGAGAGCATCGGGGTTGGCACGCGCAAACTCGACCCACTGCTCGAGCGAGTAGTGCTTGTGGATGGCGGCCATGGCACCGTTCTAGCGAGACCGAACAGCACCGAGCGAGCGAGCAAGCGACCACGTAAGCACACCATACCCCACGCGAGAAAGGCGTCAACCACACGAACGGCGCGAGATGTCACGCAACACGACGCGCCACACTTTGCGACATGGGACAAAGAAGCGAGCTACGTACACGGGCGAGCACGGCAGCAGCCTCGAACGTGCCGCTGGTGTCCATGTTGGCGGCCATGATCGGGATACCGGTCCAGGTCTTGCCGGTGTGACGGAAGTGGAACGTTCGATTGAGATCGACGTCCGAGCGCGAACGCAGGGTACTTCGCTTGGGACGAATCAAGACATCCTTAAAGTCCAACTTGATCTCGTACTCGATGCGCATAGTGGATGGATGGATGGATGGATGGATGGATGGGAGAGATGGGAGAGATGGACGTGGGGTTGTGGTTGGCTGTGTGTGTTGCTGTGTGTTGCTGTGTGTTGCTGTGTGTTGCTGTGCGTGAGCAGCAGAGGGAGAAGGAGCAAAAGAGATCGAGAAAGTTCAGTGTTCTTGTTCTTATGCGAGAGAGTAGAGAGGCCTCAGCGATCTCCCCTCCTCTTTCCCTCAGTCCTTCGCCCTCTCCACCACACACCACACCATCTCTCTCTCTCATTCTCTCGATCTCACACACTATCGCAATCTAACTCTCATGACACCCTCATTCCAACGCGCTGCTGGCGTACTCTTGATCGTACTGCTCGTTGTCTTGGTTTGTATCTCGGCCACTCGACGACGTGATACACCTCCCGCCACATTCAATGATACTACCACCTCCACTTCTTCTGGCAATCGTGCCGGTGTGAGTCCGAGTAGCGCCTCGTTTGCGCAATTGGGCTCGACCGGACCGTACACCTCCTCTCCCAACACGTACGGCGGCACGTACGAGATCAGCGACAAGAATGCCTGCGAGAATCTCAACGTCTTGACCGGCTACTGCGGCTGCCCGCCGTTCTACTCGGCCATCACTGGCGGCCGCGTCGTGAACGACAACGGCCCTCAGTTCTCGATCGTCGGCGCGTACGTCATCACTTGCTCGTCGAACAACGGACCTCTCGAGGGCTTTGGTGGCTCGTTCCAGTTCGACGACAGCGGCCCCGGCTCGCAGGGCTGCCGCTTCAAGAACTCGTTCACGGGCGCGTGCTCGTGTCCGCAGGGCTTCGCCAACATCACGACCGACGTCATCGTCGATACGGCCGTGCCGACGCAGTACATCTCGTCGCACATTGTCTACTGCTACTCGGCTGCGCAGCCGGCCAACGCCACCGTGTTCGGCGGCGCCTTCGAGTCCGACGACGAGGGCCACTGCGTCGTTGGCAACCCGGCCACCGGCGGCAACTGCTCGTGCGCCGCCGGCACCAAGGCGCAGGAGATGCGCGTACTCACGACGCTGCCCAACAACGGCGCCTACATTGGTGCCACGATCTACACCTGCGCGCCGATCGTCGATCCGCTGCCGCTGTGCGAGGGCATCGCCGTCGACCCGACCGGCCAGGTGGGCGCCGACGTTGCCATCCAAAAGTGCATCTCGCGCCTCGCGCCCGGTGCCGTGCTCGAGCTCCCGCTCGGCAACTACCGCATGACGGGCCAGCTCGTCATCTCGAAGCCGCTCACGCTGCGCACCAAGGGCACGTTCGCCGCTGGTCGCTGCAGCGTCTCGGTGCAGTGTGCGCGTCTGCTCGGCTCCTCCGAGTTCAACGTGCCTGCCGGCGGCCTGCTGTTCATCTCCAACACCTACAACGTCACGATCGACCATCTCATCATCGACGGCAATCGCCAGAACCGTGGAGCTTCGGCCGCCGCCCAGCAGTGCGTCGCCGGCCTGCCGCGCTACGGCTTCAACCTCGTCGTCTCCAACTGCACCAACTGCACGCTCATCAACTCGCAGTCCATCAACACGCTGTGCGGCTCGTCGTGCGAGTGGCGCGGCGCCGGCGCCTTCATCGCCGAGAACGTCTTCAAGGCCAACGGCGACTACTTTGCCGCCCCCACGCGCTCCATGTGGGCCGACGGCCTCACGCTCCTCGACGGCGGCAACAACACCAACCGTCCCACCATCGTCGCCAACAATTCCTTCTCCGACAATAGCAACATTGACTTTGTTTGTGGTGGAGCGGCCGGTGCGCTATTCACCAACAACGTCATTACGCACCAAGTTCAACCGGCGTTCGCTGGAATGATGTGGGATAAGTACGTATTCGACTGCCGATCGATTGCTCACCGACTGGCTGACTGACTCATTCGATTGGATAGCTTCAATGGCACTGAGAGTGGCAACTTCACCTTGTCACAAATGAGTGGCAATCGCGTCTCGTGCTCCGGTTGTACCTTTGGCTTCAACATCGGGCCGCACACTCGTTGGATCGACAGCCCCAACATCTTTGGTGGCTCCGTGGTCGGCAATACGGCTGCCGGTGCCTACTTTCTCTTCAACGTCAATGGCGCTGGTACTGCCGACTCACCGATCGCCATCGTCAACAACACCTTTGGTTCGACCGCCTCGGGCACCGCCTGCAACGGCATTCCGGCGAGCTCCTTCGTCATGTGCAACGACTCGGTCGTCTCGCCCGTGCAAGCAGTCTCCCTCTCGGCCTGTCTGTCTAACTGCTAGCATCCTGTCTCTTTCCGTCTGCCATCTCCTCTCCTATGCGCTGCATATTGTGTGAATGTGGTGCTGGCACTTGTGTCGTTGTACATAATACACCTCGTTGCTGTTATGATTGATTGATAGATTGATCGATCAATTGTTGTTCATTCACGCGCACTCGCACTCACCGGCTTTGTGTACTTGCCTTGCAAGAAGAGCCGCCTCATGGTCAGTTGCTTCTTGGCATTGTGCACCAGCTTCTCGTTCACTTGGTTGCGTTCGATCGTGAAGCCTGCCTCGCGCATCAGCTGCGCCGCAAACTCCTCGGTAAAGAAGTACGCCCGCGTGCCGTCGCCGCGCACATAAAAGTTCTCGTCGAGCTTCGATTGGTGCGGCTGGTGCTCGTCGCGATAACGCACATACGCACAATCTCCCACTGCATAGTCTCGTAACAAGATGCTGCCTCCTGGCTTCAAGAGCTACGTAGCGATCGAACCAACGAGCATCCGAACTTGCTGTTAGTTGTTGTCCCAACTAATGTATCGGCAGGAACTGTGGCACATACAGCATGGACCTTCCGGAGAGCAACTGCCATTCCTTCAGGCGACATGGCAGACAGCACGAATATGATCAAGGCATAGTCATGGGACTCTGATCGATCGACACGAGCCGCCAATGCCAATCAGCAACGCACCAACGCCAACGATCAGTACTCGATCTCTCTCTCTCTCTCTCCCATACCAGGCTGCAATCGCTCAGGAATCTCATCGACGGCAGGATCCCAACAGAAGGCGTCGATCTTGTTGCTATCGTACTGTGGGTGTTGCTTGAGGATCTCGACCGCCGTCGCTGCAAAGTCGAAGCTCGTGAACCGCAGCGCAGGGTTGCTCTCGAGCAGTGGATAGGTCGAGTTACCGACGCCACAACCAACCTCAAGCACCAAGGCCTGCACATACGCCAACGATGCACAATGAGTCATGTCGCTTGGAGTGTGTGCGAGTGCGAGGAGATTGGAGTCGAGTTGATGCATACGGAGCCTTGTTCGAGCTCGGGGAACTCGCGATCGAGATAGTGGCGATCTGTGTACGGATGTGGGATGGATCAGTACAGCTCCTGGTGTGTATGCTTCGAACCAACGTGATGCTTGGAAGCTTGATGATATGTGCCTTTGAAGAAGGTGTTGGTCTTCTCACGATAGAAACGATCCCAGTAATGGAATGCCTTGGCCTCGTATCGATCTGTGGTACGATCAAGAGCAACATCATCACGAGGATCGCGCGTTGGTTGAGTATCGGGCTGCCTCGATCGAAGGTGCAGGAGCACACACAGACACACATACTCTTCCAGTAGTCGCTCACGTTACGATCTCCGAGGCTGCCGTATGGATTGTATGGATCGCAGTACACGATATCCGATCGAATCGTCCGTGGTGGCTCTTGCTGTTGTTGCTGTTGGCTCGATGTCGATGATACAGCTGAACGACTACTTCTGCTATTGCTAGTGCTGCTCGTATTGGTGGTGGTGTTGCCTGTGGTGGTGGTGGTTGATCTTGATGGCGTGAGGGGCTCGAAGGCAGACGCAGGTAGCGCGAGAGCTCGTTGCTGTCGTTCACGCAACGCAGCCTCATGTTGATCGAGAGCCGTCGCATCCAATGATCCGTATGGATTGTATCTCCATACATAAACCACTCGATCATCAATCATACGTATTGCCATTGGATAGTACTACAAGAACGATGATTGCTTGTTTGCTTGCTTGTGGTGATGAGGAGGTGGCTTTGATGATACTGATGATGGTTGTGGCGTCGTCGATGTCATTCTGCTCGCAGCTCGCTCGCGTGAACACGACGTGTGTGTGTGCGTGTGTTTGCGCGTCCGTGCGTGGGAGAGTGTGGGACCTCGGTGTGAGTCTATCCTCATCCTCTTCGACTCATCGTTGGTTCATCGATCTCTCCATCAAATCATATCAGAGAACAGAGAGATACCTTGCTAGCTATCTCTTGATAGATCGATCGCGAGTGACACACATCGATCGATACGTCGCGATCTCGATCGAATCAACCTCACCAACAACAACAACCATCTCTCAACTATCCTCAACGCACATGGGTCTCGATATCAATAACAGCGATGGCATGTACGACATACCGTACGAGAGCGAGGGCGAGGAGTGCTTCATATTCGACCCGACGACACGCAGCTTCCGAGTGCTGGTGCTGCTCGGCTGCTGCTTCTTGACCTTCGGCAGCTACTTCACATCCGATCTGCCGGGTGCCATCGGTGCCGATGAGCTATCACGCTTCTTCAATGTACCGGAGCCACTGTACTGTCTGTTGTACTCGCTCAGTGCGTTGCCCAACATCGTTATGCCGCTGCTCGGCGGATACTTCATCGACAAGTATCTCGGTCCGAGGTGCGCGACCCCTCTCTCGCTCGCTGATACACGCGAGGCTCTTCGATAGATCGAATCATGGACAACACGACTAATGCTGATTACTCCCGGGATCGATGGATCTCGTCGTATTCGTTGTCGTCGTGGTTCATGTAGATGGGGCGGCGTCGTGTTCTCGTCGTTGGTATTCATGGGGCAGTTGCTCGTGGCGATCGGTGCGCTGCAGCCCAATGCCTTCGGCTTCTCGGTGGCTGTACTGGGTCGATTCGTCTACGGGTAGGTACCTCACGAACCCCACACCGAATGGTAGCCCAGTTTGAATGACTCGGTTGTGCGTTCAGCTTGGGCGTCGAGAATCTGTCCGTGGTGCAGAGCACGTACATCTCCAAGTGGTTCCGAGGCAAGCCGCTCACGACTGGCTTCGCCATCGCATTGAGCGTCTCGCGAGTCGTACGTTTGATACCACCACACGTGGGATGGCTCGTTGGTTGGATGCACAAACCACCAGCTTGCTCTCTCGAATCGAATCGAATCCAATCGAATCCAATCGAATTGACCCAATCGAATTGCAACTCATGAATGCAATGTAGAGCGCTGCGTTGAATCTCGTGGTCACTCCGTCGATTGCGACCGTCTCGATCAACATGGCCATGTGGGCGGCGCTCGCGACATGTGCCGTCTCGGTGGTGGCCGCTGGATACTTGTCGTTCTTCGACTGGAAGGCCGAGAACATCGTACGACCAGGCGAAGACGAGCCCGAGATCGCCTTCCCGCGCTTCTCGGACGTGCGCGAGCTGCCGGGCACCGTGTGGTACCTCGCGTTCATCACGCTGTTCTACTACGTGTCGGTCTTTGTGTGGGTGCAGTATGCCATGTACGTCATCGCCTCGATGCCAAATGGCTCCTGTAGCAGTGGGATCCTGATTCGAGCAATGTCTCTCATTTGTGGCGCGTACCATACATGACATAGCGACTTCCTGCAAGAGTACTACGACGTGTCTCCGGTCCTCGGAGGCCCGTACATCTCGATTCCGTATTGGATCGCTGCCGTACTGTGTCCGGTCTTCCGACAACTCCAACAGCGAATCGGCTTCTCGCTTCTGTTTTGTACGCCAACACTAGCTCCCTCCATTCGATTGACACTTGGAGTGGCATCAACTGACTGCGTTGCGTTGCGTTGCGTTGCGTTGCGTTGCGTTGCGTTGCGTTGCGTTGCGTTATGCTCGATAGTGATCTTTGCGACGGGATTGAATGGCCTCGTGATGCTCGAGCTCGTGCTTGCGCCTGCCGCCATACCGCCGTACCTGCCATTGGCTTTCCTGGGCCTCTCGTACGCCATCGCCGCCTCGGCGCTGTGGCCGCTGGTGCCACTGGTCGTGCAGCAGGAACAGCTCGGCCTCGCGTTCGGCCTCATCTTCGCGGTGCAGAATGCCGGCCTCACGGTTGCACCAATGATCGTGGGTTATGTGTCGCGCGACCACCAGTTCGGCTACTCGACCACGAGCTTCGCGTGGTGCGCCACGGTCTCGTGTCTGCTGGCTCTGAGCCTCCTGATAGTCGACGCGATCCAAGGACGGCGGCTGAACTTGTCGGCCCGCGAAGTGCGCGATCGCGAGCAGTTGGCAGCCTTGGCACACGAAGAGTACGACCTTCCGCAGGACCAAGACTACCTCGTTCGCTCGGACTCGCTCTCGGTGGTCGACATTCGCGAGAAGCGCAACAGCCGCTCGTCGTTCTTCTAATGACGCGAACGAGATGGATGTAGTGGTGGTGGATGGTTGGATCATGGAGATAGTAATGGTACTGGTACTGGTATGGCTTGGTAACCTATCTACGCAATACAAGCCAGCCGCGTTGTGATTAGAGAGATATCGATCTATCGCCAATGTCGAGTATCCATCGATGGCATGAGCAGCACGAGCGACATTCCATTCGTTGCTGCGTCGCTCTCACACTGCGTATGCTGCGACACGTCCTTGTTCGTCACCGTCTCGTACACGCCATCGTTCTACTCCGCACAATGAGCTACCGTGCTATCCGCGTCACCTCCTTTGGTGATCCACACGTGATGAAGGTCGAGGAGCAGCCCGAGATCTTGGCGGGCGACGTGGCTCCCAACGAGCTCGTGATCGACATTCACGCGGCAGGCGTCAATCCGGTCGATACGTACTTTCGCTCGGGACTCCGCGGCGGTGTGACGGTACCCTACACGCCAGGAAGCGATGCGGCCGGTGTGGTATCGCTCGTTGGATCTCAGGTTCAGCGATGGAAGGTCGGCGATCGTGTGTACACCTCGGGCATGAAGCACGGCGCGTATGCGCAGAAGGCGCGTGTGACCGAGGAGCAGCTGCAGCCACTGCCTGACACCGTGTCCTTCTACCAAGGCGCCGGTCTGCATGTACCGTATGCCACGGCATACTATGCACTCTTTCAACGAGCAGCGTATGTTTGAGTGAGGGCGTGTGCCAGAGAGTGAGGCCTCACACACGCTCGCGCGAGAGCAGTGCCAAGCCAGGAGAGACCGTGTTGGTTCACGGTGCTAGCGGCGGCGTCGGTATCGCCAGCGTGCAATGGGCCAAGTCTCGAGGCCTCACGGTCTTTGCGACCGCTGGCACACAAGAGGGACTCGAGTTGGTGCGCCAGCAAGGAGCCGATCGCGTGTTCTCGCATCGACAGGAGGGCTACCAGCAGGAGATTCTCGCTGCCACGGGAGGCCGAGGTGTCGACGTCGTGCTCGAGATGCTCGCCAATGTCAACCTCAGTACGACGAGGCCACCGCACAGACACACTCGCAAGCATGATCGGGTCGCTCACTTGCGACGTTGGCGGTAGATGAGGACATGTTGTTGATGGCCAAGCGAGGTCGCATCTGTGTCATTGGCAATCGAGGCTCGCTGACTGTCGATCCGCGTCGCTTGATGGGAACCGACTCGACCATCATCGGCATCATGCTCTATGGCGCGACGTACATCTGCTCTCTCACACTCTCACCTGCCTCTCCTGTGAACCTCGTTGAACTCACGAACAACTGTCGATTGGTGTGTGAGAGAGTAGACCAGCTGAACAGTCCGAGATTCATGCGGCGATTCAATCGGGTCTGAGCATCGGCACACTGAAGCCAGTCGTCGGTCGCGTGTTCAAGCTCTCGGAGGCTCCCGAGTCTCACGAGTTCATCATCCATGGCTCGGGTGCGACGGGCAAGGTCGTGCTCGACACCCAGAATGTCTAATCGCCATCGTGCATCCGTGCACGCACGTACCCGCCGCATACGCATCGAGATTCCACAACCAACTACAGTGACCGCAGCTGTATTTCAAGCGTCGACGCGAAGGAGTATTGTACATGTGTACGCGTGTGCGTGCGGTGATGAACGCTCTCCAATGAACGCTCTCCCGCTCGCAGCCGTCCGGCTACGAGAGTAACACACGCATACACCGAACGAGTCCACTCGCCATGCCGATGCAGAGCCAGTCGTATTTGCCAGCGGCGGTGTCATCGATCTGCTCGCGCCATCTCACGCACGTTGCTGCCACGATCGGATCAAAGGATGGCGAGCCGATCTTGACGAGCTTGGCTTCACACGGTTGATCTTGTAGCACCAACACGCCATTCGAGAGTTCGACCGAGCTGAGTTGAACCGCCTCTTTGAGCCGATCGCGCTTGCGTTTCTGCTCCGGTGCGAACAGCACGACGTTGCCGTCCATACCGCACGCTGCAACCAATCCTCCGTTGCAGTGGATATCCTGCAAGGCATGGAGAGGATGGCATTCACGTTACCACCACTACCACCACAATCATCCGTGCCGCCGTTGTGTGCGATACATACCCAGATCGCTGCTTTCGTGAGCGCGTAGACGCGTGCCGCGTTGCCTGCTTGAAAGTGTCTCACGCTGCCATCCTCGGCACCGATGAACACGTCGGCACTGTCTGGCCCACTGCGCGACCATTGCACACTCGTGGGATACGCTGTCCAACACGCCAAGCGGCCGTGTGAGTATCGATTCGATGCGATAGCGCAACCTGGGCCGTCGACGTACGTCCAGTAGCGGCGTGGTCGTAGATTGGCTGCGCCGGATCTCGGAGGTCCCAGAAGCGAACGTGGCTGTCGTGCCCCGCTGAGATGAAGCGATACGGCTCGAGCGGCGAGAAGCACAGGCCCTTGATGGCACGCGGGTGTGCGAGTCCGCTGTAGCTCGGCACCATGGGCGTGAACTGGAAGAAGGGTATCGTCGGCCGGATGTGCCAGTAGCCGACGTTGCCGTTCACGGCGCCAACCAGCACACCGACGCGGCCATTGAGAAAGAACCACCGCACGCTCAAGAGCACCGTGTCCTTGAGCTGGAACTCACATGCAGGAATGGCCGTGATGAAGAGTCGCTCGGGGCTGCTCGAAGAGGAGGAGGGCGTCGATGCTGTCGTTGGTGCCACTCGCCGTGCCAGGTCGTGCGGGTCTGGGACGGCATAGACTCTCGCCGTGCCGTCGCTCGAGGCCACCAGCAGCAGTCCCAGTCGCGAGATCCCACCTCCTTCGTGGCCGAGGCGTCCTGCTTCCACCTGCACATACAGTGTCACTCAGGTAGCAGACGGTATTCGCAACAAGCACCGGCGTACCGAGTCGGTTGCAGCAGCGGCATACGAGTTCGGGCACCATTGCAAGTCATACACGCTGCCTCCTTCGTGGCAGATTCCAAGCACTAGCTTCGGCGCAACACTACACACACAAGATCCACGGTGAGTTGCGAGTGATCGTTCGATCGACCAAGGATGCAATCAATCGAGGCCTCTCTCGTACACTCCGTTGGTATCGAACTGCCAGATCTGCAGCATGTTGCGATAGCGGTACTGCTTGACCTGCAGATGAAAGTGGGTCGTCGTGTTGTTGACTCCGATCGCGACGTAGGCGCGCGAGTCGTCTGCAGCAGGTGACCGAGGCGCCCATGCCAGAGCGTTGACTCGGCCACCGACATTGAGCAGCATGTCGGATTGGCTGTGTTGCGTCGAGTCGAATCGCTCGAGCTGCGCGTCGACGTTCGAGCCTGTGAAGCGGTACACTGGCGACTCGACCGTCGAAGGCCAGAAATCCGACGCCGCCTCGGTACTGCTCGAGATCGAGAGATACGATCAATGACATGACATGCATTCCAAGGTGTGAGTCGACGGCATTGGGGCGAGGTCGATGGTGGCGCTGTGGGTACCTGACGAGCGTGAGATTCGACAGGAGAGGCATGCAGTTGGGCAGTATCGGAATGTCGGTGGCTGTCGGCGCCTTGGAAGCGGTTGTAGGTGTGGCAGATGTGGCGGAGGTGCTCGAGGAGCTCGAGGAGCTGTCGCTCGATGACGCCATCCACTTGAGCAAGGTCGTCGAGGCGGCTAGCTCCGCAGCCTTGCTGCCTCGCACTCGTGAGGCTCGCGTGGTCGTGCTCGATGGAGTGTCGCGCTCGACGAGGTTCTCGTCATACGTGCCATCATCGGCTGCATCACCTTCATCTTCATCGGTATCGTTGGGGGGCGCGGGGGTCGAGGCCTTGGCGGGGGGCTTCGGCTTCGGCTTCGACAACGACGCGATGGGCACCAAGGTCGCCGATCGATTCGGAAGGCCGTCCTTGCGCGGACGACCTCGGCCTCGCTTGACGACCATGACCTCCTCGGTGGCACCGCCACTGCCACCCGCCGCTGGAACTGTAGTAGCAGCTGCTGTTGGTGGTGTTGTCGTTGGGGCTGGTCGCTTGGTGCCAGTGACACGAGTGCGCTTCGATGTGGTCGATGTCGAAGTGTCGGACTCCTTGGCAGTCGACGCCAGCGTGCTATCGACCAACATGTTGAGTGCCGTCGATGCCTCGATCGTTGGGTTACTTTGATGTTCTAGATCAACCTCAACATCCCTACGGTTGGATGATACCAACCTCGAGCTCGTTGTCGAGGTCGCTGTCGAGGTCGGTGCCGGATCGTCGACCACCATGGCATCGACATCGACCACGCCCTCGCTCGATCTCACGGCCGTCCGTGCGCCACGACGACCACCACCACCACCCCGTGGTACCACAACGGCACTATCCATCATCAAACTATTCAACACGCCACCTTCCTTGTCCACCACTATCTCTATCTATCTATCTATCTCGATGATGATGATGATGATGCGTGCCACACGAGCGAACCGAACGAATGATCTCGATCTCGATCTCGATCTCGCGTTGTTGGTTCGTGGCCTCGCATCGCACATCACACTCTCTCTCTCGAGCGCGCGTGAGCGGCGGAGGCGGCTGCTGCTCTCGACCGCGAGCAACCGAGACACTTCATCTCGACTTACTACACACACGCACACACGTCCCTACGCCAATACCCACAAGATACGTGCGATCGATCATGACCGAGCAGTGGACTCCAGAGCGAGGTATCTCTCGATCTCGTGCGATCTCGATATCTCGTGAACGATCGCGCTCACGCACTCGCTGTTCAATCGATCCATCGTCCTTGATCCCACGATTTTACCGACTACTCTAGAGAAGGATCTCTGGGACTTGGTGCGCCTGAATCCGAACGACTTTGCACAATGGACGCTCTTGATTGCGCTCGTTGATACATCGGTACGAGCAGCGATGATACCGATCATTCTATCGACCTACCCACTCACATATCCACGCATCCACCGCATCCACGCATCCGATTAGAATGATATCGAGCGAGTTCGAGCAGTATACAATGAGTTCTTGAGCGAGTATCCCTTATGCTACGTGTACTGGAAGCGATTCGCCGACCATGAAGCCGCGGTCGGGTACGCACACTCGCGCTCGATCCACTCAACAAGCCCTGACGATATCGAGCCCACGTACGCACGCACGCACGCACATGATGATCGATAGCAATGCACAAGAGAGCATCGAAGTGTATGAACGCAGCGTCGGCACCAAGGGCATTCGATACTCGGTCGAGATGTGGCTGCACTACATCGAGCACATGATCGCGACCTCTCCATCGGCCGACCAAGTCCATCAGTGAGTTCACGCCCTGCCCCTCGATCTCTCGACCTCTCTCATGGATATCGTTATGTTGACATACGCCCCTCTATGCATATCGTGATGTAGACTATTCAATCGTGCACTGGAGACTGTGGGCGACAACTTCTTTGCATTGCCTCTGTGGGTCAAGGTACGTGGCCCTCTCGATCATCGACGCCACATGATGAGCGATGGCGCTTCGATCTCACACGAGAACGATGCTGCATACACACATATATGAATATGTCCTGTGTGTGTGTGTGTGGATGTGTGTCACGCGCTCTAGTATACCGAGTATCTCGAGCTACAACAGCGGCTTCCTGAGGCGCTGCAGACCTTCTTGGTACGATGAATGCTGCCGACGTCGCATCGCTTTCATGTGAGCGGCGATGCTCGGGCCTCCTCAAGCACCAACATGCCCATCTCTGATCTCACATTCCTATCGGTTCGATCGTTATAGCGAGCATTCGCCATACCATTGGAGAGGCTCTCAGTCCTCTTCACGCAGTACGGTGTTTACATTCGCTCTCGCTCTCTCGATCTCCTTCTCTCGAACCTCGACCTTACCCTCTCGCGCTCTTGCTGGCTAGATTCCGAGAGGCATTGAATCGTTGTCCCATCGCTCAACTTCCGGCTGTCGGAGACTTGACGTCTGCCGTCGAGTCGAGTGACGAGAATGGCCGACCAGACGACGAAGCCAAGCGAAGGGAAGTGCTCACTCACGCGGCCAGTCTGGTTACCAAGTCGACAGGACTCGTGTCTCGTCGGCAAGCATGGGAACTCGAGGTACCTACATACACGCACGGCCGAGAAGAGCGAGCGAGAGAGAAGCTCACGAGCTCACGCGTGCATTCATGCCAGATTCAACAACGAACGTACTTTCACTATGCGCCGCTGAAACCGACCGAGTTGCAGACCTGGCATTCGTATCTCGACTTTGAAGAGGCCGATTTACAGCAGGCACAAGATGATACCGAGCGTGCTGCAGCTCGGCGCAGGGTCGAACAGCTCTATGAACGATGCTTGATCGTTTGCGTACGTGTCGCCGTTCTTGGACATTTGTAATTGGCCCGATCGTCGTTCGCTTACGCTCGCTTGCGCGTAGAACAACTATCCCGAGTACTGGTGTCGCTATGCACTGTACAAGGAGCGAAACAACGACGTTGCAGGCGTGCGACAGCTGTTTGAGCGAGCTTGCTTGGTGTATGCCAAACGACGCCCGATATTGCACTACGAATGGTCCCTCTTCGAAGAGGCGCAAGACAATCTCGACCGAGCCAAGGAGATACTCGTCAATCTCTGCACCAAGCGTACGTGTCATTGGCACTCTCTCTCTCTCGTACCTCTCGAGCTCACCCGTCTACATCTCTCTGCGTCTATCGCGGTAGATCCGCTGCATGTCGAGATGGCGATCAAGCTCTCGAACTTTTACTGCCGCACCGGGCAGCACGATTGTGCCGCGCAGGCACTCGAATCAGTACTGGCACGCTTACAGAAGCGGCTTGACGATGCTCACGCGCTTGAGACGCGCGATGGCGATACGGCAGCCAACAGCGAGATGGACAAGGCGCACGAGCAGCAGGAGCAACGAGTGCGTGTTGCGTGCCTGGTTGTCGTGCAGCTCGCACGCATTCTGGCTATCGGTACCGTACCACACCTCGACGCCATGCTCGTATGCCTCTGCTTTGCAATCGATACTCACACATTGCATTGGCTGCACGTTCATTCACTCGCAAAGAATTGAAGCGGCCCGATGATGCTCGGGCTCTCTACGCCACAGCTCAACAATGGAAGCCATCGAACCGGTGCATTTGGCAAGGATTGGCGAATCTCGAGGCGCTTCTCGATCCCCACGGATCCAAGGCGCTCGGCGTCTACGAGCGTGCGATCGAGTGCGAGGCGCTGCCGACCTTGGAGAAGGATGCTATCTACCAAGCGTATCTCTTGCTATTGACCACCAAAGGGAGCGCCAGTCGCTTGCGCGCTGTTTCGGCGCAACAGCATCTGTTCCTGAGAGGCGTCAGTAGCAATGAACGCAAGCGCCAGCTCCCAGAAGGAGGCTTTGACATGGTACGTGGTTGCGCCAGAGGCCTACGCTTCCTATTCACGCTCACGCTCAAGCTCACGAGTCTCGATCACTGCGCAGCCACCGAGCAAGTCTGCTCGAGGAGGCTCGCCTGGTCACTCACAAGATGCTCCATCCGATGGTGCCAATCACCATCCCCAGCATCGTGCATAGTGTGGGCCACGTGCTGCCGATCCGAGCACACCAATCAACAATCAGTGCGTGCGCATGCGTGCCAGTTCTATCGTGTATTCTCTCTTCATATCTGTGCTACGCTCACGATGCGTGTAGCCAATCAAATGAATGCTGTACTACTACTATCTGCTCGATGCTGCTCGAACTTGCATTTGTTGTTCGCGAGCGGGTCGAGTTACTCGACCTGCGGATGCAAGTGTACGATGGTGATCTCAGCCGGCGCGAAGAGGCGCATCGGTGGTCCCCAGAACGCGGTTCCGCTTCCTACGTAGATGGCAGTCGTATCCGAGTGCTGGTAGAAGCCGGCAAAGTACGGATTCCCGAGCCAGGCCAGCACATGCAGCGGGAAGATCTGGCCCGAGTGCGTGTGACCGCTGAGCATCAGATCCACGCCACGCTCGTCGGCGTCGTAGATCAGCTTGGGCTGGTGCGCCAGCAACACGACCGGCAGCTCGGCAGGACGACCAGCGAGCGCTCCTTCGACATTGGCACGGTGCTCGGCGAGTCCAGAGTTGCCGGCGGTCCAATCGTCGACTCCCGCGAGCACGAATGCTGGCTCTCCGCTGGCACTCGGCACCGTGATGTGCTCGTTACGAAGGGGTCGAACGCGAAGCAGGCGGAGGCGAGCCAGCAGTGCCGGTACGTCGGCAGTCATGTACTCGTGGTTGCCCGTGACAAAGTATGTCGGAGCGCGCAGGTTCGCGAGTGGCTCGAGCGCCTCGCCGCAATCCACCATGTGACAGTCGACCAAATCGCCAATGATCGCCACGACTCCTACACGGTTGCGATCAGATCAGGGCAGATCAGATCAGATCGAGAAGAGGTGCTTCGGTTGGCACACAAGATGAGAACCGCCGTCGTGCGCCATGCCGTACCTGCCCCGAGCGTATTGACGCGCTCGACCAAACGAGAGATGAAGCGATGGCCGATCACAGCGCCGATATGCAAGTCCGACACCTGCACGATCACGTAGCCATCGGCAGTGGACGGCAGGCCCTTGAGATACACATCGACGTGCACGATCGACGGCTCTTGTGCGCCTTGGATCAGCGCCAGCGTCACTAAGACCGTCGTCGACACCAGCAGAAAGACGGCCTTCTGGCGAGCCACTTGAACATTTCTCTGTTGAAGGCGCCGTGACAGTGAGCAGTGGGCTCGCCTTCCTATCCAAGGCCTGGAAGACCACACGCACCACTGCAGTGCCATGGCGCTGCTTGGCGTCGGCGTGAGTCACGTGCTGCCTCGGTCGCCGAGCCCACACCACGATGTCGAGTATGAGCGTCAGCGGCACCAGGAAGGCGTTCGAGGCGCAGCATATCAGCATGGCGGTGCCGAGCCACGAGCCATCTCTTCCAGACAGAAGGCGCGAGATCCCTGGTCCCACGCTCGACGAGAGTCCAAAGAACACGGTAGCGACGATCGCGAGCGCGTGCCACGGCTGCGCGAGTGCCGTGTCGCGCACGAGACGTCGATAGAGCGTTCGTGTCCACAAGGTCGCGAGAGCACTCAGCAGACTATTGAATAGTGCACAATCACCCACGGCTCCGGTTGTGGTGAGGAGTCAGGTACGTGACGCCCCGAGAACGAGACTGAACGTACGCAAAGAACGTAATCTGGCGCAGTGGCAGCGAGAGCAGCGAGCCGGCAGCGAACACCAACGCCGGTATCACGAGCACGATGGCGCAAGTCGATGCACTCGGCCTCCAGCCCATGTTCTATTTTGTCTATCGAACCACGCCACGAGGTGAGGAGACTATGAGGACTGCAACGAGACTGTGAGGCGCACGAGACGAGGGAATAAAGCAACAACCACCAACGAGAAGCAGCGAGCGATGAACCGCAAGCGATAAGAACAGCAATCGCACTGTCAGCGCGTCAATCATTCTCGCTCGCTCAGCATTCCCGTGCCACTTGCTTGCTCGCTTGCTTGCTTGCACAACTCTCGCTCCTCACACTCTCACGCACAATGGAACGAGTTTATACTATTGCAGGCCATGTGCTTGGAGGCACGATCTCGGCCTCCATCGATCAACGGACAAGTGTCGCATGTCTTGGAGTCGCTGCGCAAGAAGCCGATGAGCCGAACGTCGTGATTGTCGAGCGCCCTCGCGAGGCTATTGCCCTTGTGACTCTCAATCGACCCAAGGCACTCAACGCCTTCAATCGACAACTTGCCTACAAGCTCAAGGAAGTGCTGAACGAACTCGACGCCGATCCAACGATCCGCTGCATCGTGGTGACTGGCAACAAGCGAGCCTTCGCGGCAGGCGCCGACATCTCGCAGATGGCCGATGCGGGTGTGCTCGATATCAAGGCCAAGGGCAACCATATCGACGTCCTGGGATCTCTCACCGACGGTATCTCGAAGCCGTACGTCGCCTTGCATCGTTTACTTGCACGTGAATGACGTGGGTCAACGAGAATAATGTGTCTCGAAGAATCGTCGCCGCTGTGAGTGGCTGGGCACTTGGAGGTGGCTGCGAGTTTGCCATGATGTGTGATATCGTCGTGGCTTCGGAATCAGCCAAGTTCGGGCAACCTGAGATCAAGCTCGGCACCATCCCTGGAGCAGGAGGAACGCAACGACTCGTGTATGCGATCGGCAAGTCGAAAGCAATGGTACGAGACGCAGCAGTTGCATACGTACACGAGACCGATACGTATTCAATACCTACCGATACGCTCATGATGCTTCAGGAGTTGGTACTCACCGGCGACTCTATCACGGCCGAGCAAGCCAAACAAATGGGTACTCTCAGCACAAAGAATCAGAGATAGACAGTTTCGAGTGCGAATGACATCTGATATTTGGAGTGCAGGCTTGGTGAGCCATGTAGTTAGCGACGATGCACTCATCGAGTTCTCGCTGCAACTCGCCCAAAAGATTGCGAGCATGTCAGCACCAGTCGTGGCACTCGCCAAGGAAGCCGTGAACAAGTCATTCGAGACCTCACTGGCCGAAGGCTTGCTTCTCGAGCGTCGATTGTTTCAGACGTCGTTTGCGTTTGTGCGTATCATGAGAACGAGAGAGATGCCTCGCTTGTATTTGAAGTTCCTTACTCACCACTGCGGCAATCATCACGTGCCCATGGCTGCAGGCTGACAAACGAGAGGGGATGCGAGCATTCCAAGAGAAGCGCCCAGCCGCCTTCCAGCATCAATGACCGACCTCATGAGCAAACATCATCAAACTCACTCACAGTCGCGATGTGGCTCGCTCGGGTTGTTGCTGTTGTTGTTGTTGTTGTTGCGCCTTGCATTGTCGCCGAGCCTCATGAAGAATCCATTCAGTGTAGCCGTTGGGCTGCGTGGCAGCATCAAAGATGAGTCGACACGCGGCTTGAAACTCGAGAGAACGATCAAAGTCGGGCGCCATCGGTCGGTAGTTGGTGTCGCGTGCATTCTGAGAGTCGACGATGCGCGCCATCTTGTGCAGCGCTTGCGTGACTTGATCGCGAGACACGACCGAGTGCTGTAGCCAGTTGGCAATGTGCTGGCTCGAGATGCGCAGTGTCGCGCGGTCCTCCATCAGATTGACGTTGTCGATGTTGGGCACCTTGGAGCACCCGATACCCTGGCCGACCCAGCGTACGACGTAGCCCAGGATGCCTTGCACGTTGTTCTCGATCTCGTGCTGTCGCTGTTGCGGCGTCAGAGCTGCGAGTTGCGCCGTCGACATGAGAGGCGGCACGAGAATGTCGGCCAGCAAAGCGCGCCGCATGCCGAGCGAACGCTGTACGGCCCAGACGTCGACCTGGTGATAGTGCACGGCGTGGATGGCGGCCGCCATCGGAGACGGCACCCACGCACAGTTGGCACCCGAGCGAGGGTGAGCGACCTTGGTGTCGTACATGGCGCGCATCTCGTCTGGCATGGCCCACATGCCCTTGCCGATCTGTGCACGGCCCGAGAGTCCCAGCTGCCGACCGACATCGACGTTCCAATCCTCGTAGGCCTTGATCCATGTAGTGCTCTTGATGTCGTTCTTGGGCACCATGGGACCGGCGTAAAAGTGTGTGCGGATCTCATCGCCCGTACGATCGAGGAAGCCAGTGTTGATGAATACCACTCGATCGGCTGCAGCTCGAATACATTGTGGCAGGTTGACTGTGGTTCGACGCTCCTCGTCCATGATTCCAATCTAATGCGCCATTCAATCATTCAGTCAGGTGGTTCGTTGGTATGTGCCGGCCCGGAGATGCAACGTACCTTGAGAGTATTGCGTTGGAGCTCCAGGGCGTCTTCGATCCTCGAGAAGAGCTTGCTCGTAAAGGCGACCTCCTTGGGACCATGCAACTTGGGCTTGACAATGTAGACGCTTCCGGTGCGCGAGTTTCGGATGCCGCCGCGATGCGACGGCACGCGAATGTCATGCAACGCTGCAAGCGCACTGAACATGGCATCGACGAAGCCTTCGGGCACCGGATCCCAGATGCCAGTCGAGGCGCCAGAGGTCTTGGAGAGCCGCAGAATCTGCACGGCATCGGTGTACATGTGCAAGCCGACGTTGCGCACCAGCAACAAGCTGCGACCGTGCAGCCTCACACGGCCGTCACTGTCGGGCGAGCGATAAACACGGTCTGGCGCCATGGTTCGCGTGACCGAGCGACCCGATGCAGCTGTGAAGGTGGCACTCAACGAGCCATTCATGAGGCCGAGCCAGTTGCGATAGATGCGCGTCTTGTCGGACGCATCGACGGCGGCGACCGAGTCCTCCATGTCGGCGATCGTGCTCACGGCCGCTTCGAGTACCACGTCACGGATTCGAGCCTTGCTGCCGTTGGGAGCCATGTTCGATCCAGCTGCCAGCTCGGAGGCTCGATAGAACTGCAGCTCAATGTGGAGGTCATGATGGCGGAACACGAGAGCCTTGAGCTCGGTGGTGGCCGTCGGCAGTTGCACCGAGCTACCCGAGGCGCCGTGATCAGTGCCGTTGTCAGCGCCGTCGTCGTCGTACAACGAGTAACCGACCCATTGATGGGGATCAGCGAGTTGGACTTGCTTACCATCATCGGTTTGGATCACGAGCAGCAACCGAGATCGACCAGCGTGTTGTTGCTCTTCGATTCGAAAGTGAACGGCTCGCGAGAACGACGTCGAGTCTTGCAACGGCACGTGAGCGTCAAGGAATCGATCGGCCCACTCGATGACTTGGAGTCCGCGAGTCATGTCGTAGCCGGCGGGTGTGGCGCCTTGCGTCGTTGGAGAACCGGACACGAGATTCGATGCATAGAGTGCATCGTACAATGAGTACCAACGTGCATTGGCGGCATTCACGACGAATCGAGGATTATCCAGCGGTACGACGAGTTGTGGTGCTGCGATTCGTGCAATCTCGCTGTCGACATGATTGGTGGTGATCGAGAACGAGTCGTCGGTCGATGGCTCGAGGTAGCCAATCTCATGAAGCAACGCAACGTAGTCCTCTTGTTTGAATGGTTGAGAGCCACGCTGCGACTCACCGACGTGCTCGGTAAACCATCGATCGATACGGTGTTGGAGGTGGTCACGTTCCGCAAGCAGTTGAGCGTTGATCGGACCGAGATCCCTGACCATGAGCGCTAGACTGGTCCAAAAGTGCAGCGGGAAGACTCCGGTACGAGGAGCCAACTCGAGTGCCACGAGATCATACAATGCTCGTGAGACACGAAGGATACAAGCTCGTTCATCAGCATAGATATCAACAAAGCTTGGTGTGATTGGTTGCACATCCATGCTCAAGGAGAGATAGGGTTGGAGATGTGCACGGGCCAGGAGGAGGGTGTGAGAAGATAGGCAGCTCGTGGCACGTGCGTGTGTGTGATGCAGCAAGACAAGAAGTACGAGAGCTGCTCGTTCTTTCATTGATGGATCGATGGATGGGTGGCTGGATGGATTGATTGGTTGATTGATTGATTGATTGATTGGATCGTCAAATAATCATCTGATGGTCGAGGTTGGGTGCGAGTGCGAGTGCGAGTGTGAGCAGTGAGTTGTAGAGTGATGCAACAACAACAACACACTTGATAACAACAAGGAGGAAGGGAGGTTGAAGCATGAAGCGTAAGCAAGCAAGGGCAAGATTGTAAGATAGACTAGAGTAGTAGCATCGATCTCCAGAGATTGAGAGTGAGCGTGAGAGTGAGTGTGAGAGTGTGGATCGTTAAACGAGATAGTCGTATGGCGAGAACTTACAGATGACGTCCGACATGGAGACGACACCGATAGGCTTCTTGGCATCGTCGACGATCCACACACGGTGGATGCGGTGGATGACCATGAGCGTCGAGACGTCGTAGAGCGAGGCCGAGACGGTGGAGGTGATGGGCACTTGCAGCACACCGCCTCGTTGCTTCTTGAGGAAGTCGAGCACTGGCAGCAGGATGGACGAGAGCTGGTGCGAGCGCAGACCACGGAGGTCGGAGGCCGAGATGGTGGTGACGATGGCGCCCTGCTCGTCGACCACCGGCGCCGCCATGATGGTGTGCTGCTCGAGCGTGCGGAAGGCCTCGAGCGTCGTGAACGAGCTCGGGATGATGACGATCGGCAGCTTGTTGGGCGAGTCGATGAGGTGCAGCTCGGCGAGCGACTTCTTGGCGTCGGGCGTGCCGTCGGCGTCGCGGCGGCCGTAGATGCTGTAGGACATGAGGAAGCGCACGACGTCGGATTGCGTCAGGAGACGCGAGCGCGTCACGTCGCCGTCGTGCTGGCGCACGATGATGCGATGCACGCCCTTGGACATGGGCTCGAGGCACGCCTCGATCGGCTCCGTGTCGTTGAGCGTCCAGATGCGGCCCGACTCGTTGTGCACCGCGAGCAGGTCGGCCACCGGCACCTCGGCCGAGCGGAAGAGCGTGAACTGGTCGGTGGCGTCGGCGTCGACGCGGAACGAGCCGAACGCGACGTACGTCATGATGTCAAAGATCGAGATCATGCCGATGAACTCGTCGGGGTTGGTGGCGCTCGTCACCGGCAGAGCGAGCACGTTCTCGCGCTGGATCACTTGCAACGCCTGGTCGACCGTGGCCGTTGCAGGCACCGACACGAGGTCGCGCTTGTCGTACACCAAGAAGCCGACCGTGAGCGTCTTGAGGAGGTTCTCTTCGTGCTTGGCCATTCTTGTTGTGCACAACGTTGATTCAAACGAGGGAGAGGAAGGAGGAGCGAGAAGAGGACGAGTAAGCAATAAGATAGGAGAGTGGAGAGCGAGAGGGGGAGGGCTACGTAGAAGCCACAGGGAGGGAGAGGGCAGCAGTGGTGGTCGAGCGAGCGAGCGAGAGAGGGAAGAAGAGCGAGTGGTGGTGGAGGTGCGATGTGCCAAGAGAGAAGCTCGATGCTGCTGTGGCGGATTTCCGCGGATTTCCCGTGTGCTCGAGTGTGGTGCTTCTCCCTCCTACGCTCCTGTACTCCTGTGCTCTCTGGGCTTGTTGTTGGTGGCTGCTTGCTTATTATTGATTGAGAGATTTCTTTCTTTCTAAATCGCGTTATCCTGGTACTGATGTGATAGACGGAGTGAGTGAGTGAGTGAGTGAGTGAGTGAGTGAGTGAGTGAATGAGTGAGTGGGAGTGAAAGCTGGATTGGAGAGTGTAGTCCGTTGGGTTGGCAGAGGTCTTCTCTACTCCTGCTCCTCGGCAGTCGTCGAGGTGCTCGAGGATGAAGCAGCCGAAGGCTTGCCCTTGGCGGCCAATAGACTCTTGGCTTGCTCCTCGGGCACGAAGCAGTCGATCAACACGCGCAACTCCTCCTTGGCCATTAGCAAGTGGCACGAAGTCTTGCCTCGCCAAGCAGAGATGGCCATTTTCCTGGTGAGACACAATGCGAGTGAGCGGGTGAATGAGCGGCCGACTTCACGTATTTACGGTAGAGTTGTCGAGAGCTCATACTTGGCAGCAGGATGCACGACCGATGCATCAAACTCGAACACCAAGCCACCCATTTCTATCCCATACGCACTCGCAGGTAAGTAGATGCATTTTCTCCATTCCCGAGCCAGCGACCGCAGCAACACGATACCAAGTTGCTGTAGCTTGTCCTTGGCCGAGAAGCGGTGCAAGAACGGGTCCTTCTCGGTGAGTAGCATAAGCAAATCCTCCTTGGTGATAGGCACCTTGCGCTTGTCACTCATGTACGGCGCAACGGCTTCGACGCCCTCGAAGCAGATGCGGAAATCGCAGTTACAATCCTTGGATGTGTGCTTGGCGAACATTCGCAATCCAGTGTTGACAATCTATTCCGAGGGTGAGTATGCGGGTGTGAGTGAGAGAGTACACTCATTGATTGGCGGATAGATTGATGACGTACGTGAAGCCTGCCTTGGACATCAGCACGCATATAACGCTCGAGCTCTTTGGATAAAAAGTAAATGTTCGGGCTGCCGTTCTCCGAGCGTGCCATCAGCTGCTGGAATGGAAAGTCATCCGAGATATCAAAGAACTCCTTGATCGATGCGACGGCCTTCTGCCAGTACTCGGAGTCACAGCGCAGGAACGGTGCCTCCTTGTTGCGCCACGCTTGCTCTGAGCACACACCATGCGCGTCAGTTGAACCTCGCGTTACAAGCGAGCACACGATCGATTCGCAGAGAACGAACCCTTCTTTGCGGGGGCTGCTGTTGTCGTTGCGGTGACGGCGGCGGCGGCGGCGGTAGTAGTTGCTGCTGCGGGCTCCGTTGCTGGAGTAGCTGCAGCTTGCTCGGTAGCTGATGCCTCAAGCCCATCGGTCGGCTGTGCAGTCTCACTGGCTGCCGTCGTCGCTACATCGATAGAGGCATCACTAGGCGCCTCAGACAGTGCTGGCTCGTCGTCTTCCTCTTGCAGAGTCTTGGCGACAACGGCGTCGGGCTTTGCGATCTTGCGCAAGACCGTGATGAAGAAGCCGCCAGTATCTTGCAAATGCGGATAGATGCGCATGCAACGCTCGAGGTGCATCCACTCGATCTCCTCGGCGCTCGGCGGGAACATGGACTGCATGATCTTTTGCTTGCGCTTCCGGTCCGTGACGTCCGCGAGCGACCTGTACGACTGGTTGCCCTTGTCTTGCACATGCCACGACGTGATGCCCGGTCGACGGATCAGACCAACGAGTTCGTTCGACGCGTCCTCGATCTCGATCAAACCCTTGTTGCGCCGCAGAAGCTCGGCCACCACTGCCTCGTTCTCGATCGGATTCATCGAGCAGGTGCTGTACACCATACGGCCTCCAACTTGCAGTTGCTGGATGCCACGAAGGCCAATTTGCACTTGGATACTGCACGGCGCATCAAGTAGCAACGCAGTAGTAGTAGCAGCAATTTGTTGGTTGGAGTGGTAGTGTTTTTGGTGGTGAGTCATTGCTTGCTTGACGTAAAATATGTCGTGCTGCGTGTGTCTCTCAGTCGTACCGATGCAAACCAAGGCCAAGTGTCGGCACCCAACGCTGCCACAAGTCAAAGTTCTTGCGCAACGTTCCATCACCAGAGCATGGAACATCAGCCAAGACACGATCGAACAACAAGCGTTCGCCAGTTGCAGGATCACGCATGATGGGCAACAATTGCGCCTCGTGATTGGTCACGACGCCACTCGGACTGTTCGCACGTGTATTGTAGCAGTCGGTGTTTGGTTAGGTGGTTTGATTCAATTGATTCGATTGGTTCGATTCGTTCAGTAGTGAGGCTGGGCCAAGGTACCTCATGATTCGCTTGATTTGATGGAACAACATGTAGCATCGCTTCTCATCGAGATCATTGGCAATCACCATGCCATCTGAGTTGGTACATTGCCTTGCAGTGAGTTCCACAGTGCTCGTGTGGGACAAGCAATCTATCCACCTCGCGCTCGCGAGACGACGAACCAGGCGTTCCAACAGCGGTCGCAGCCAGCATCGACTCCAACAGCTGCAAGGTCTTGGAGCCAGGAGCAGCACACATGTCGAGAATCTGTTCATGCTCTGCATGGTCAGGATCGTAGTACCTCGACGAGAGAGAGAGAGAGAGAGAGAGAGAGAGAGAGAGAGATATGGCACCCGTACGCGATGTTGTGGCTCGGCACGGAGCAACAATGGCGGGATCATGCTGACGGCCTCTTGACGATTGATCGTTCCGGCAGCAGTCTGTGCAATGAGGAACTGATGGAAGGCATGGAGATTGGCATCCTTGCGCAAGAGGATGCGCGAGGCCGAGAAGTGCCAACCGAGCTCGTCGGGATACCACGGGATGGGCTTGGGCGGTTGGTAGTACTCGGGACCATCCTCCGCAGCCACATCTTGCAGTTGAGCCTCATCGGATGCCACGGGGGCCTCAGAGACCTCAGACGGCGATGAAGATGATGCTGCTGCTGATGCTTCGGGCGTTGGCTCGACAGACATTGCGTCCTCTTGCGCCGACAGCACCTTGTACTTGTCGCTGCGACGTTGACCGACGCACTTGTCGATGACGACCGATTGGAGACGTTCGATGAAGTGCGTCTTGATACGATCGAGAACGATCGGTGCGACGCTACGGTTGCTCGTGATACGGAACGTAGTCGGCAGTGGTGTCTATTCATGATTGGCGAGTCAGTGATGAGGTATCAAGCAGATATCGATCGAGATCGAGATCGCTCGAACCTTGAGTATGGCACTAAAGGCCTCGAACTCCTCATCGCTCATGAGATTGAGACTCTATCAACCAATGGTCAGTATCTCGGGTGCGCTACACCTCATCGTTGTAGGTAGTATCGCTGTATCGTACCTTGTAGTAGCTCGTGAAGCGCTCGTTCTCGCGCGCCGTCGCTTCCCACTTACCACGACGTCCAGGCTGTTGATCGCGGTCGTCGCGATCATCACGTCGACGCTTGACCTCGTAACCATCATCGCCACCGTCATTGGTGGTATTGTTGTTGTTGTTACCCCTTCCCCGCTTACGCTTCCACGGCATGATGTTGATGATGCTGATGTCGCGAGCGGGAGAGAGGTGCGCGGCAACGGGCAGAGAGAAGAAGAGAGCACCAACACAGCCACGAGCAGCTTCAGGTGTCCATCTCATCGGACTTGAGAGGTTGGCAGCCAGATCCAACCTCATGAACCATACTGAACCATACACACACACCAAGACTCCCTTGATCCCTCGAGAGCGCTTGACAGATAGATAGGCAGATAGACCCAACCGCCCACACACAGCCACAGAACCACAGAGGCGCGGTAAAGAGTATTCGATCGATCCTTCCTCTTCTCTCTCACTTCTCCATTCGCTCCGCACCACGCTCGCGCGCACCACACCACAACCACAACAACAACTCCCTCGCCCGCCTCCCTCGCTCCTCCACACTTTCGTTCGTCACAACAATGGGTCAAGAGCAAAGCAGCTATGTCGTACCACCGCCGGTGCAGTATATCTCGGCTCCTGGCGCACCGCCTCCTCCTTCGGTCGTTCCAACCGCTGCGCCGTCGTACTATGCGCCACCTCCCGCTGGTACGTTCACGCGGTGCACCATGCCGTTCCTCAGTCGCTCACGCTCACTTGCTCCTGGCAGGCTACTACGCGGCGCCGGCTCAACCAACGTACTATACACCGCCTCCTGCGCCGGCTGCCGTGACCGTCGTGTCGAGCGACCCGTACGGCCACCATCACCATCACCACCAAGCGCAAGTGACCTCGTACACCGTCTCGACCACGGCTCCCGGCGCGCCGCCTTCGACCACGGCCGCTGGTGCCGCGACCGTCACGGTGGTTCGTGGCGCTCACGGTGGCGGTGCCGTCATCACAACGGCGCCCGCTCCCGCCCCGGCCGTGGTCATGACCGGACCGGCAGCGATCGACGGCCTTGCGTTCGGTGGCATTCTGCACCAGCTCGAGCACGCGCCATTCCAGAACGACAAGCGTGCCGTTCTCGAGACCGCCTGGCGCTCGCACTACTTTACTGCGCAACAGATTGGAGACTTGGTGAACCATGTTCCATTCGCTGGTACGTTCTTGTATCGAGTATCCATCCAATCTCGCAGTCAATCCATCAATCCAGCTCGCTCGCTCGCTCATTTCTCGATCGAGATTAACGCATTCGTTTGATGACAGAGGGTAAGAAGATGGTGGCGCAGTACTTTTACCCGCGCTGTGTCGATCGATACAACTACGAGCAATACGTGATCCAGCGCCTGTTCCACTTTGATGCCATCGAGGTCCGAAAGGCATTGGGTCTCTAACTTGCCTGCCGGCGCGAGACTCCAACGATCGGAAGACTCTACATACCTATCACGTTGCCGCTGCTGCTGCTGCTGTTGTCGTTGTTGTTGATCCCTCAATCTGCGTTCCTTCCTAGTGCGTGTGGCCCATACAAATAGGCATCAGCGGTTGTTGTGGCTCATTTGTGTACAGTTGCTGTGTGATCGCTACCTCGCTACCTTCCTTCCGCTATCTACCAATCAAGCACGTTCATGTCTGATTTCGATTTGATGCCAGCTTCAGGACAAGAAGAACAACAGCAGCAGTCCTGCCACAGTGGCTATGTATGCACGGTTCGTGGATACTACAACGCGACGACCGGCCATTTAATACCGCATATCCGCAAGAGCCCGAGCGAGATGGCTCAGCTCCGCCAGCAGCTCGTAGAGGAGCGCGTTGCTCGTGGTGGCCCTCGCGCTCTCGCTGTGGCTCCGATCTCAGTAGTCGTACCTGATTCAAAGACACCTACAACTACCACGGGCACTGGCACGCTGTTGCCCATGTAGTTTCGAGAGGTTGGCTCGATTACCTTGGGCACACCATTCGTTCATTCGCTTCGTTGCTCGTTGTTGCACACATCCATCCAAGTCCCTCATATCAAGGAACTCTATCTATCTATCTATCTCTCTCTCTCTCTCTTGGCTCGTGTACCATTTGGTCTTATCGGTTGTCACAATCACAAAGAGATTGATCGATCTTGAGATGGCCGAGAAGCGTGTGGCAGTCATGGGCTTCGAAGGTAGCGCCAATAAGATCGGCGTCGGTATCGTGTTGGATGATGGCACCATACTCGCTAACGTGCGCCACACGTACGTCGTCAAGTCTCACTATACAACCCCAACGTATAGTATTGATAGGGCGTGTGGGTGGCGTGTGTCTCTCTAGATACATCACTCCGCCTGGCGAGGGCTTCTTGCCTCGCGATACGGCGCACCATCATCAACGACATATCGTGGCTCTCACGCGCCAAGCTCTCGAACAAGCCAGTATGTTGTAGTGCTAGATTCTCACCGCCACGACGTTCGAGAGCCTGACCTCTGAGATCTGGCTACACGATCATCAGAGATGAAGCCGAGCGATATCTCAGCCCTGGCGTACACCAAGGGACCTGGCATGGGAGCGCCACTGCGGTCGGTCGCTGTCGTGGTTCGTGTATTGGCGTCGCTGTGGGGCAAACCTATCGTCGCCGTCAACCATTGTATCGGTCGTACGTGGTTGCCAGAGACACAGAGACGGAGAGAGAGCACGCAGTGTCTACAACATCGACTCACACTCGCTAGCGTCATCTCTCTAGACATCGAGATGGGTAAGATCGTCACCGGAGCCACGAATCCCGTTGTGTTGTATGTCAGTGGCGGCAACACGCAAGTGATCGCTTACGCTGCCAAGAGATACCGCATCTTTGGCGAGACGATCGACATCGCCGTCGGCAATTGTCTCGATCGATTCGCACGCGTGCTGAACCTGAGTAACGACCCAGCACCCGGCTATAACATTGAACAACTCGCCAAGCAGTACGTCATGGATCTCTCTCTCTCTCTCTCTCGCTCGCTCGCTCGCACCAGCGGTAGTGAGGCGGACGACGATCATGACCGATGCGCCTACGTGGTGGTTCACACCCAGGGGAAGCAAGCTGGCCGAGTTGCCGTACGTCGTCAAGGGCATGGATGTCTCGTTCTCGGGCTTGCTCTCGGCCATTGCTGCCATCGCCAAGACAAGACTCGCGAGCACCAACGAGGCCTCGAGCGGCAACGGCGCTGACGACAACGGTGCTGTTGGAGCCTCGGAGCCTGCCGATTCCATGGAGGTATCATGCAGCGACGCCGCAGCGGCTGCAGGCTCGGCTGCCTCATCCACGCCCTCATCGTCATCGTCCAAGAAGCGGAAGAGGTCGTCCAAGGAGCCAAGCGCCGCCAACGTGCCAGATGCCGACACGGCCGACACGTACACGCCGGCGGATCTGTGCTTCTCGTTGCAGGAGACCATCTTTGCCATGTTGGTCGAGACCACCGAGCGTGCCATGGCGCATTGCGGCCATCGTGAAGTGCTCATCGTCGGAGGAGTGGGGTGTATGTATTGGTTGCGCGCAGTCGCCTTTCTTGCGCTCCTGTACTGATTGGATTGGATTGACGATTGGATTGGCGATGGCAGGTAACGTGCGGCTACAAGAGATGATGCAGCAGATGTGCAAGGAGCGCGGCGCCACGCTCTACGCCACCGACGACCGGTACTGCATCGACAACGGTGCCATGATTGCGTGGGCCGGGCTGCTGCAGTTCAAGAGCAGCGGCGCAACGCCATTTGCCGACACCACATGCACGCAGCGCTTCCGCACCGATGAGGTCGAGGCGACTTGGCGAGACGACTGATATTTCTACCGAGACCGCAACGCGCACATCTTGAGGTCGAGCGTACCGATTGGACTGACAAGGACATGCAGTCTTTCTCGCCACAACAAGGAGCACAGTATTCATATGTGTGGACGAGATATGAGCGGGAGGAGATAGAGCCCGATCACCAAGGTCAATTACAAGCGACGGTTGACGAAGCTCTGCCATCGAGCAACTCCACCAGATATTCGCGAGAGGTGTGAGGTTGGTTGGAGCAGCAACAACAACAAGAGGAGCAGAGAACAGTATCGAGTACTGCTTCTGCTCCTTGGGTTGGAGGATGGTGGTGGATATTTGGCAGCCACCAGATATTCGCGAGATGTGTGAGGGTTGGTTGGAGCAGCAACAACAAGAGGAGCAGAGAGCAGTATCGAATACTGCTTCTGCTCCTTGGGTTGGAGGATGCGGGTATCGATCCCGCTGCCTCTCGCATGCTAAGCGAGCGCTCTACCATTTGAGCTAATCCCCCTTGCTGACTTGTTCCGCCTCGAACCACTGCGCGTACTTGTCTCAAGTGAGTACTCGTGTCTCGTCTTTGGTCTCCCTCGCTCGCCCACCAGTGCTGCATCATCTCCTCGTCCTCCTCGCTGCTCGCCCATCTCCCAATACGTGGGCTCAACATGGCAGACGATATCTTTGACGAACTCCTCGATATGGAGGACTACGACCTCGACGTGTCGGACGACGAGGATGCCAAGCAAACGACGGCTGACGCTGCCGGTGTGGCGCGTAAAGGCGAGCTCGAGGTGCACCTGCCCGACCCCAACCTCGGCAGTCGCAGCCGTGCGTCGCCCGCCTCGACGCCTCCCTCTTCCTCCAAAGCGTCTGCTGTATCGACATCGACTCCTTCCACAACCGCGACATCTTCGTCGTCGTCGCGATCACGCGATTCAGGCCGACGACCTCATTCCTCGTCTTCCACTCCGTCGTCGTCAGCCGAGCAGAACCGTAGCGATCATCGAGAACCGCGCGATCGGACGCCCACTTCGGCACAGCAGTCCAATGCCGAAGATTTGGATCAGCAAATCATCGAGCTACAACGCAAGACACAGGAGCTTATCCGACAGAAGCAGCTCCGTGAGCAACGCGTAGGCGATGAGCGCCGTCGCAGCTCCGAGCGAGAGCGAGAGAAGGAACGAGAGCGCGAACGAGAGAAAGAACGAGAGCGCGAACGAGAGAAGGAACGAGAGCGCGAGCGAGAGAAGGAACGAGAGCGCGAACGAGAGAAAGAACGAGAGCGCGAGCGAGAGAAAGAACGAGAGCGCGAACGAGAGAAAGAACGAGAGCGCGAACGAGAGAAAGAACGAGAGCGCGAGCGAGAGAAGGAACGAGAGCGCGAGCGTCTACGAGTATCTCGAGACAAAGAGGCACGAGAACGAGAATCACGAGAACGAGAGGCACGAGAGCGAGAAGTACGTGAGCGAGAAGTACGTGAGCGAGAGATACGAGAAGCACGAGACAAGGAAGCACGAGAACGAGAAGCACGAGAACGAGAAGTACGAGAGCGAGAAGTACGTGAGCGAGAGATACGAGAAGCACGAGACAAGGAAGCACGAGACCGAGAGGCAGCAGCCGAACGTAAGCGTCAAGCTACTCGCCAACCACCGTCGGAATCGGATCGTGAGCGGGACAAACGGCAAGCAGAACGCGAACGAGACCGTCCGCGCGAACGCGAGCGACCGCGCGAGCGAGAACGCGAACCGACTGATCGCCGCTCTGAGCACTCTCCGTCAAAGGAAGCCGCGCAACCTACAGCAGCCACCCGCACACCGTCGTCGGCCGCTCGCAGCGACCGTCGTGCTAGTGATGCGATGCAAGTCGATCGCGAGACTTCCTCCACCTCCGCCTCTTCTCGTCCACACTCGTCCTCGTCGTCGCAGCCCAAGGCAGGCCCATCGACGAGCAAAAGTTCCACAAGCTCTGTACTCTCTCCGAAGCACAAGCCCTCCTCCTCGTCATCGTCATCGTCATCGTCATCCACTACGCCCGCTTCGGTTGCTTCCCGCGGATCATCTCCATCTCCTTCAACAGCAGCAAACAAATCGACCTCCAGCAAGCCCAGAAGCTCTTCGTCCTCCTCGTCCTCAAGGTATGCACACCGTATTTTTGGCCGCTTTTGCTGGTAGCTGCAACACCACCATCTCTCGGACTCACGAAGCACTTGCATCCATCGTGCGTGCTTTGGTGATCATTCTGTCCTTTTTCGAGCACAGTACAACGCCACTAGCATCTGGCGCCTCCTCCAAGTCACGAGCCCACGACGAAGCAGCTATCAAGGCCCCATCATCGACAACTGCATCCACCAAGGCAGTTGCTACCGCTGCGCCCAGTACCACAAGCCGCAGCGCCAACAGCAGTAGCAACAATGCAAGTGACGGCGATCTCGCTAAGCCTGCAATATCCGCGAGCGCGACAACAACCACCACAACAGCGCCGCCCTCCTCTGCTGCCGCAACACCGCAGCGGCCATTGCGACTCATCAACGTCAAGGGGCGAAAAGCTGCTTCGGCTCCTTCACCGGCAGCTTCTGCAGACGCGGTAACCAGTACGTCAGCGGCGACATCGACGCGATCACCGGCTCAATCAAGCGGTACCGATACCTCGGCCACAGCCTCGCCGACGACTGCCGGAGGAAGTGGAGGCAGCGGCAGCAGCGGTGGCGGTAGAACGACGGCGACGGCTACCGCCTCCCCCACCACAACGGCCATGCCGCCTCCTCCTCCTACGCCGCCTTCCTCAACTCCGACCACCGGAAAGGCCACGACAACCGATGCAACGCAGGCTCGTGTTCCGTCGGATACGCGCGAGTCCAAGCGGGAGCGTACACCGAGTGCCAGTCGTGTTGGAGTTGCCTCGACCGCATCCTCGATACGGCCAGAGCTACCGACGCGGTACTTTGTGATGAAGTGTGCGGTACCCGAGAATGTTGAGACGTCGATCGAGCACGGCCGATGGGCAACAAGCCCGACTGTGAGCTCGGCGCTCAGCAAAGCCTTTGCGGCTTGCGATCGTGTGGTACTCTTGTTCAGTAACAACACCAGCAACGGCTTCCAGGGCTACGCCACCATGCAATCGGACATTGGCGCACCGAGTAAGCTGTGGAACACCGCAACGTCGCTCGCAGGAGACTTTCGCGTCAGGTGGCATGCCGCCGGGCATCTCGACTTTAACGCGCTCAGCGCAGTGCTGGCGAACTGGGACGTCTTGCGCCATGTGCGCCGTAGTGCCAATGGAGACGAGCTCTCGAGCGAGATTGGCCACCTGATATGCAAGCACCTCGATGCTACGGCGCTCAAGCAAGGCCTCTACGTCATGTCTGAGAGTGGCCGCTTGGAGCGACGACCTGGCGCGCCCAGTAAATCTGTCGACACTCGTAGTCGTACGTACATAGATTCACGCGCCTATCATGGAGAGAGCACCATACTCACGCATCTTCTGATTTGTCAACACAGCAACGCGCGCTCAAAAACGGCCTGGTGAGCCAATTGACCGGCCACGCAGAGCTTCCGATGGCACTGGCGGCCCCGGTGGTAGCGGCAGTGGCTTTGGCGTGAAGCGTCAAAGGTACCACTCGCCCGAACGCACGGCACCGGCCGCTACCGTCGCTCCGGCCACACCGACCACGCGACACGCGTCGCAACCGCCGCAGCCGCCGCCACCACAACGACAACAGCCGCCAGTCGTTGGCACGCCGGCCGCCACTGCCGAGTTGGCCAACGCGTTGCGCAGCATACGCGATGTTACGTCGCGCTCCGAGCTGCCGCCGCCTCGCGTGGTGACGGTTGACGGCGGAACCGGCAACGGCAGCGGCAGTGGCAGCGGCAGCAACTCGTCGGGCACACCGAGAGATCGGCGGCGCAAGCCTTCGAGTGGACGCTACTGAGATTCTTTGTACGCATCGCAACCACGGCCACTGTCGAACCGCACACTGCGGTATGCGCGCACACGGCAATGCCTCTCGTTGGAGAGTAGCCGCCTGTGCAGCAGAGCTGCAATCTCCACCGCCATCGCCACTGCCACCGCCGCCATAGTAGTGCCAATCAACAGCAAGTGCAACAAAGTGTAATCATTATCCGAGCGATGGTTGCTGTCTTGATCGCATCCCTCTCGAATCCCACGCATCTACTCGCAAACGAGCGAGTATCTGGACGGATGGACGGACGGACGGACGGACGGATGAATGGATTGACCGACGAATACCGTATTGGCCGGTCGGTCGGTCGGTCTGTCCCGTCATCGTGCGTCTCTCTCGTTCGTTCGTTGCCCAGCGCCAGGATCGCACGAGCCTTGCCGAGCCTTTGCCGAGCCTGTCGCGTTCGATCACCTCCCAACAGTGCTGGAGCTCGAGCCGTGTACCTCGGTGTGCCACTGCCATGCCTGCCGTGTACCGAGGTGCCGACGTGCGCGGTCTCGAGGTGCCAGCGAACGAGCTTTCCCTGAGCCCTATCTGCCAAGCATCCTTCTGCGCCACCCTCCGAACGCCAATACGCTGCTTGCTCGCCCGCCCGCCCGCTCGCTGCGCCACGTCCTCATGGTGCCGCGCCATGGAGAGGAACGCGCACACGCTTGCCTTGTCTGCGTCGCGGCATCTTACGTGGGGAAGCGGCTTCAGGATGCGTTGCATGCGGGAGAGAGCCGATATGATCACAGAGGTACACAAGCTCTCAAAGGTACGTCGTAATATGCGCGCACGTATGCTATCACATGCTCGTTGCAGGCGTTTCAGTGTCAGGACCGTCATGTTCATCAGATGTCGCTACTCGGTACTCGGTTCTCGGTTGGAGACGCATATGCATATTTACAATACAACAAGGCACAGCTCAGGAGCCACGAAGCGCACTGATAGATGAGGCAGGCGCGAACGAGTTGAAGTCACCAATCAGAATCACCATGAGAAGCACCACGGCGAGTAGCAGAGACACGAACGCAAACGACGAGATTGAGAGTATCGAAGCTTTCACTGCGCGCGAGCCAAAGGATCAGACGCAAGCACCGCGCGAGATACTATGGCGCGAGTGACACGCACCCCACGTTGAGTAGCGCCGGCTCTGCAACCAGGGCGAGAGCTTGTTGACGAGCATCGCAACACGGACGTTGTCGACCATCGCGCCACGGGTATCAAAGAGCAAATGAGGCGATCGTGTGAGGGAGATGGGCGAGCAGCGAGGAGGAGGAGGAGATGATGCAGCACTGGTGGGCGAGCGAGAGAGGGAGACCAAAGACGAGACACGAGTACTCGCTTGAGACAAGTACGCGCAGTGGTTCGAGGCGGAACAAGTCAGCAAGGGGGATTAGCTCAAATGGTAGAGCGCTCGCTTAGCATGCGAGAGGCAGCGGGATCGATACCCGCATCCTCCAACCCAAGGAGCAGAAGCAGTATTCGATACTGCTCTCTGCTCCTCTTGTTGTTGCTGCTCCAACCAACCTCACACATCTCGCGAATATCTGGTGGCTGCCAAATATCCACCACCATCCTCCAACCCAAGGAGCAGAAGCAGTACTCGATACTGCTCTCTGCTCCTCTTGTTGTTGCTGCTCCAACCAACCTCACACATCTCTCGCGAATATCTGGTGGAGTTGCTCGATGGCAGAGCTTCGTCAACCGTCGCTTGCAATCGACCTTGTTATCGGATCGCGTGGCCCTCTCGATGGCCAACTGCGTGGCGTGGGAGGCCTTGTCGTGTGTGACAAGCTTCAGCGCTTGTTCGTGTGCGATGCCGATCGAATGTGTATGCAGGCGTTCTCGATCGTCGATGGCTCGTTCCTCTTCGCCGTCAACAACAAGGCGCAATACATCGCGATCGACGACGACGAGACTCTCTACTGCAGTGATCACTCCGAGTTGTTGCGTTGGTTGTCGGCACTCACGGGCACGGTGATCGGGAGCTTGCCTCGGCGCGAGTCCGTGGCACCGAGCGGCATTGCCGTGCTCCCTGGTGTCTGCGCGTTCGTGTGCTACCCACAGGTTGCACGCGTCGATCGATTGTCGCTAGCCGATGGCGAACGCCAACTACCGCTCACGGCCAAGGGACTCGTGCGGCCTCGCTACGTGGCGGTCGATTCCGCGCTACAACGCGTCATCGTCGGCAATAGCAGCAACTGGTGCGACGAGCGTACCGAGCACGTGTACGTCTTCACAATCAACGATGCCGGTCGCTTGTTGTTCCACTTCGACGCACGCGGTCATGTGTTCGGTCTCGCAGTCGACTACATGAGCCGCATCATCGTCGTAGGCGGCCCCGACAGGGAGCTGCGAGCCTTCACGAGCTCGGGCGACTTCATCTCACGCTTCACGGTGGACGACATTGGTTGTGGCATCGACGCCAACCTGCGCTCGGTCGCGTGCGACAAGCAAGGCCGCGTGTACGTGAGCGACTATCGCTCCCAGAGCATCTACGTCATCGGCGCGGCGCGATGGTTGCCGTTCCACGGCTGGACGCCCGATCTGCACCGCTTCGTGCCCGAGCCACTGCGACGTCAAGTACTCACGGTGACGCTCATTCGGTCACTCGAACACTCGTTAGCAATCTCGCTACTCCCCAACGAATTGCTGTTCGAGATCTTCGTGTATCTGTAACATAATATGAGAGCGCGAGAATTGAAGGAGTGAGAGCGATACGTACACTCGCTCGCTCACTCTCGCGCAGCTGCTTAGTTGTATCGTTGCCTCGTTCCTCTCGTGCCTCAACCAACCAACCAACCAACCACATCTCCAAGAGCGGCATGCGATTTATTAGTACTCGAGGACAATGTCCTCAAGTAAGCTTCGAAGAGGCAGTGCTACAAGGCTACGCGCCTGATGGCGGACTCTACGTACCAGAGCGCATACCGACGCTCACGCCCGAGCAGCTCGCTCACTTGGCGACCCTGTCGTTCTGTGAGCTCGCGGTCGAGATCTTGTCACTCTTCATCGAAGCGCATGAGATACCGCGAGACGATCTCGTGGCACTCGTTCACAAGAGCTACGCGAGCTTCCGTAGTGAGCAAGTTGTATGTTGAAGAGGAGAGGGTTGGATCTCACGGCTGCTCTGACTAACGAGAGAACCACGATGGCACATTTATCTATCCATGAATGTCGTCGGGGCTGGCGGGGCTGGTGGTTGATGGCAGACACCATCGGTGCTTGTGGGAGACTACTGGATGGTCGAACTGTACCATGGCCCGACGCTGGCCTTCAAGGACATTGCTATGGGCCTGCTGTTGAATCTCGTGCACTACTTCTTGGCGCGCAAGCAGCAGCGTGTCAATGTACTGGTCGCGACCTCGGGCGACACGGGTCCCGCGTGTGCGCACGGCTGCCATGGTCTCGGCGACGCCATCACGTGTTGGATCTTGTATCCACAAGGCCGTATCAGCCACGAGCAGGAGCTCCAGATGATCGCTCTCGGCTACGACAACGTGCGCATCGTACGCGTCGACCACTCGACCAGCGACGACCTCGATGTGGTCGTGCAGCGCCTCGACAGCGATGCCGAATTTAAGCGTGCCAACCGTCTGACATCGGTCAACTCGATCAACGTCGCTCGTGTGCTGGCACAGACCGTGCACTTCTTCTATGCCTACTACCACGCCATGCCAGCGGCGGCGGCATCATCATCATCGCACAAGACCGCCGTCGTCGTACCGACTGGTGCATGTGGCAATCTCATGGGCGGCACCATCGCTCGCCGAATGGGCCTCCCGATCGACTATCTGGTGGTGGCAACCAACAGCAACGACATCTGCCATCAACTCTTCTCGACCGGCACCATGCGCCGGCGCGAGACCGTGTTGCAGACACCGAGTAACGCCATGGACATTGTCGTGCCCTACAATCTCTGGCGTCTCTTGTACTATGCCGCCGATCAGGATGCGCAACTTCTCTCGCAGTGGATGGACGACTTTGCTGCTACTGGCTCCTTGACGTTGCCGGAGCTCTATCGGCAACGACTGACAACCGGCACACTCTCGGGTGCTCTTGATAACGCATCGACACTTGCAATCGTATGAACCATGACTCACTCTATCACTCACTCTATCACTCACTCTCATGTCTTCATGTTGCCTCAACGTACGCTTTGACTCAATCTGGATTATCGATACGGCACACAGATACGCTCATACTACGAGCGTCACTCCTACTTGCTCGATCCACACGGCGCTGTGGCTGTCGGCGTCGCTGAGCATCTACAACAACGCCACTCGGAATCGGAGTCATCGACCGATACCACCGCGTTACCTCGTGATGCGCGAGTGCTTTGTATGCTGACGGCTCATGCGGCCAAGTTCCCCGCTGTCATAGCCGAGGCGCTCCAGCTCTCTGCTGATGCTGCGGAGCTACCGGATCAAGCTCGCCATCCAAACCTCCAAGTCTTACGCTCCAAGACACCGGTCTTTACTGCCGTACCTCTCGAGCAGTGCGAGGCCTTTCTTCGATCGGCTATCGCATGATGACGAGCATTCCTCGATGGTGACTGGTTGATTGATTGATTGAGAGAGAGATTGGATTGTCGATGACGTGGCTTCTATTGTTTGCTGTTCTTCTCGTTGTAACAACTCCACTCTCATACTCTCTCATACACAAACAAGAGAGACCGAGATATCAAACTCACTGGGTGTGAGTGTGGGGTGTGGTTAACGAATGGAGAGCTCTCTCGTAGCATCGACTCTCGTCCAAGCTGCGAGTGGTAGTAGCTACAGTACAACAGCGACGCAGCAGTTACAACAGTGGAGTCTCGATCCTCGATTGTGTTATGCGTTGCTCGAGATCGTGGCGGCTCGTGAGACGTACCCGACCGAGCTACGTCAACTGGCTGCCTTGCAACTCAAGGTAGGTTGAATATCGATAGCGAGCTCTCGAGATGATATGATGCTCAACGATCCACGATAGCACTCGATCGGACAAGTGTGGCTGTCGAGTGTCGTTGCGCAAGGTGCCGACTATCAACAATGGCTACGACGAGAGTTGATTCGGAGTACCTACACTGAACCAAGCAATGTAGTATGTGTGATACTATCTCAACACACAAATAGATATGCACACACGCTCGCGCACACTCGAGTGAGTATCTACTCATCGATCGTATCTTCTCATGTGAGATAGGTAGGAGTTCAGATGGCGCTCGCTCTCTGTCAAGTCTCTCTCGCAGAGGCCTATCAAACACCGGACACACATCCCGACGCCGAGAACGAACGTTGGGCCACACTACGTGATCTCTTGGATCGCTTATTCGCTCACGCTCGAGTCGCAGAAAAGTACGCCGAGTGCGATCTTACCGACGATGAAGGCGAGCTCGCTGGCGCCTTGTTGGCGGCACAACGACTGCTACTGCCACTCCATCTGCTCCTCAAGCATCTGTGTCATCAATATACGCTGGCGGCCGACGAGCGACGACGACAGAAGCGTTCGAACCGATTGCGTGATCGTCAAAGCACCGTCGATACGGCAGCGAGTGCCGTCGCGACGCCTGCATTGCCGTCGTTGCATCCGACGGCGGTGCTCGATGACTCGGAGCTCCCCAAGCTCACCGACATGGCAGTCAACTCGTTGGCCACCAACATTGCTCCCATCTTGGTGACCATCATTGCGAGCAAGTGGCAATACGCTACGCAACTCCTACTCGCGACATTGATGCAAGAGCAGCTCTCGCGCGGGCAGCCATCCGAGCACGAAACCGTACGAACCGACCACTCGCCTCAATCGAGCTCTATTCAATCTCGATCGATCTAGAGAGATAGAGAGATAGATATTGATCTCGAGTGCATGGGTGGAATCAGTTGTACCACTTCGAAGAGCTCTCGAACATCTGCCTGCTATGCATCAAGGTGCTACGACGATTGATCACGGCGCACATTGGGCACTCGGACGATCCCGATATCGTCAGCGTCTTTGATGTATCGCAATCGCTCCTATCGTCCGAAGTCGTCGAGGGAGTGCTCAAGGCCTTGCCCGAGCACATGTCGGGAATGCTGAATCGTCGTATCTCGGTCACGAGCGATACTGTGCGTGAGAAGCTCGAGAAGCATATCCTCACTGCCACCAAGATGGTACGCGAGAGAGCTAGCGCCCGAGAACGAGCGTATGTTCTCAATCAATACCCTGCGTACTGATGATATGATTGGTGCCTAGATCTTGACATTGACCGAGGAGGCAGGCGATGAGTATGCTCGGTTCGCGCCGTCGTTCGTGGCCTTCTATGCCAAGCAACTGAGCCAATGTCCCGACATCGATGCCTTCCCTCCTGCACCGTATGTCTCGCCATCATCGTCGATCAAGTTCAATTCGTTCGCGCTCGAAATGCATTGTCGATCGACGAGTTGACAATCGCATGATTGATGTGTCACAGGTCGTTCGAGCGCTCGTTCGCCTCGCAATGCTTGATGGTGCTGGCAGAGACCATGGAGGCTCGTAAGCCAGCGTACGACCTTGCCATACGCCAGTGCATCTCGAGCGGCGGCTCGTTCGGCACGGGACTCTACCAGTTGTTGCATCTACTCTTGACACGATTCTTGGTACTGTCTCGCGATGATCTCGAGCTCTGGGAGGCGGAGCCCAATCAGTTCATCTTCGAGGATCTCGCATCTTCCTTCGTGTACAAGCTCAATGTACGTTCGAGTCTGGCTTCGCGGTGGTCTAACGAGAAGGTGCTTCTAACCCGCACACAACGCATCCACAGCGGTCTGCCGAGTTCCTCTTCGTAGCAACCATGCGCAACTACACGGAAGAGTCACCGCAAGTACTCGTGCAGTTGATGCAACAACACTTGTTCTCCACCATCGAAGCTGATGAAGCCACACGCTCGAGTGATATCGCCATCGTTGTGCGTGAGGCTTGTTACCACGCCGTACAGCATTGTTACAATGAGCTGCAGCCACCGAACCTCCACTTCCCGACGTTCTTTGAGTCGTTCCTCGTTCGAGATCTGCGTACAGCTGATCTACGGTATGAATACCGCAGATCTCTCTTTCGTTCTTGGTATACTCACGGGATTGCTGCAGATACAAGCTGTTAAAGCGCCGAATAGCATCCATGTTTAGTGATAACTGGCGCCTGGCAGTAACCAAGGAGATGGCACCCGAGCTCTACGAGGCCTTCATCTCGTTCCTCACCGTTGCCACTGAACCCTACAACGGCAGCGGTTACTACAATGATGACGTTGTGGTTGCCATCTGGAGTGCGATTGCCTTACGAAATCGTACGAGATGGCTTGCTCGCTCATCTATCCGACTCGAATCTCACTCTCGCGTATTTGCGTGGTTGTACAGTGGTCGATGATTGTCTCTCTTCGTTTGCTGCTGCGGGATTCCTTCCGTATCTTGAGCGTGCTATCGTAGGATTACTGGGTGTATGTTGGCTTGCCTTTAGAGATCAAGCTCTCTCTCTCTCTCTCTCTCTCAGTCTCTCACCTATGCCAATGACTGAATCCGAAATAGTTGGCGCGCTTACTTGAGGATAACATGGTGACAATCTACGTCCTTGATGTCGTATCGGTCATTTGTATGAGAGTACGTCGCAACACAATCAACTACTCGATCAAATCGCTGGTGACTGACGCACGGTGGTGGCAGATGAGCGAACACATACTTCCGTACTGCTCCAGTATCGTGGAGCTCCTTGGTAAACTCTGGCAACAGACCAAGGAACACGCCATGCTCAAATGCTCGGTGCTACAGTGCTTGTCGACCTTGTTGCAGGTGCGCTGGTCAACGCACGCGACTGACGCGCACCAAACAAACAAACCACTGACTCGCATCGCGCTGCTGTACAGAGCGTCGGCTCACCCGGAATCCCGCAAGTCGGTAACACGTGCCTGCAAGTCATTACCATCAGCACCGATCCAACGCGAGATCGCGACCTGTACTACGTCGCCGATGGTCTCAAGCTATGGCTATCTCTCTTGATCGTTGTCGAGCAAGAGGTTCCGCCATCGTTGCTCGAACTTGGAAATCAGCATCTAGCATCGCTACTGGCACTACCCGTCAATCCACACGCCAAGCCTGCAACCTTGTTGCGCATCTCTCGATGCTACTTGCTACTTCCCGATTCACAATTCTTTACCGTACGTCGCGATGGTCGTTCGAAGCCACTCGAAGCCACGCGGTTGGCACGCACTGACGAAACATGATACAGAACCACGGGCGTACACTGGTTGATTACTTGATTCGACTATTTACTGACGAACGAACCAAGTCCAACGTACAACGAGTAGCGTTGAGTGTCTCATCGCTCATCTTACAACTGCATGGCACTGCGGTCTCGGCACATCTATCTGAGCTTCTCTTTATTATCCTCAGGCGAATGGTTGCTCCAGTGGTTCGTTGGCTCTCTCTCTCTCTCACTCTCGCGTTTGTACTGATTGACTCATGAAATATCAACAGACCAAAGCACCAGAGCTACCACACTATCTTGCATTCGTGGCACGATTTGTCTTGGTGGACTCAGCGACTGTGCTAGCACAAATCCAAACGGCGTTGGCAGAATGGGCGGCTTCTCAAGGCCTTGGTTTGCTGGATGGCCTCCTCAAGTTCTGGTTGGCCAATGTACGGACTCGAACATATGCAAGTCAATGCGAGCGACAAATGGGAGTACTCATTCGGTTGACCGTGTGTGTTCACAGGTCGAAATTACGTGCCGCGATGGCATTTACACGCGCCTCACGTTGCTTGCAGTCACTCGTTGCGTGACTGACATCTATCAAGCAGCCATGGGAGCCTTCAACATGCTTGCCATCACTACTGCACTCGAGGCCTTCTCGCCGCTGCTTCCCGAGCATGGCTCAATGACCCCGTTGACGAACGAGAATCTGCTCGGCCGCCAACATTGGGAAGCCACACCAGCAACGGCCGCCAACTCGAAGATCGGTTCGCTCTACAAGCAGCTGTGGACCACTGACGTTATCAACACGACCGATGTACTGCAAGCGATGCGTGATGCTTACTCGTCGGTCGCATCGACCTTACCCGCCGAGCAGCACGAGGCATACGCTTCGTTCGTGTTGCTCCGCCTCGACAAGTTACGCCAATTGTTTGGTACCAGTGGTACACAACCAGTATTATGCCCTCGCTTAGTATGAGATCTCTCTCTCTCTCTCTCTCCCAACAAAGTAAAGAGTACCATACAATAAATACAATCAACAATCAACATTATCATACATTGGTCAAAGGTAGGGCATGGATATCTACATGGCTGAGAGAGCGTTCTCACGTTCACGCAATCGTTGCTCGAGCTTAATGCCAAAGTACTTGAGGAAGCGAGCTCCCAGGCCCGGGTCCTGGTTGAAGAGGCGCTTCAAGTACTCGGCGTGAATCTGGTACACGACGCATGGCTCGTCAGCTACAACCGACGCCGTAGCGCCCGAGCCAAGGAACATGGAGATCTCACCAAAGGTCTACAGCCGTATCCACGACCCAGTCAGTGTTTGCGTCGTCGTCACGCGAAGGAGCTTCGCGCTCTTGCTCTCATGTGTAGAGCGACATACATTATCCATGGTGAGAGAGCCTACGGTCTTGGTGCCAATGTTGATGCGACACTTGCCCGATGAGAGTTGGTAGATCATCTCGCTGCGGTCGCCCACTTGCAAGATGGCTTCGTCTTGGGCATAGGTAGTCTCTCGGCCTCCCATCAGCACCATGATCCAGTCCTCCTTGGTCGCCACGCCCTGCACGACCTTGTAGCCTCCGGTCGAGAGCGATGACGTCACGTCGGGCTCGTACAGCAATCGAATGTACTTGGGCTGCAGGTATCCGACCTCCTCGCCGTTCTCTCCGATCCACCATCCATCCGAGCACTTTTCGTGGATGATAATCTGTACGTAGGTGCGTGCGTACACAGGCAGGGATGCATATGCGTGAGACCTTGTCGGTGATCGCATGCGGTCATGATAGAGCTCAGGGCCTGAATACGTACGACATCTTGTGCATGTAGAGCGAGTTCGCCCTTGCTCTTTGGAACATAAGACTCGACCACGATGGCTCTCACGAACTGAAAGTCCTCCTCCTCGTCTCCCTCCGCTTCGTCATCGTTGAGGCGCGGCGAGTGCGCAGGTAGCGATGGCAACTCGCCACTGCTGCACGACAAGGCGCCGGTCTCGCCTTGGAGGCCTTGATACTGTTGCAGCAGGTTGTTCATGATCGCCACGGCTTCGAGACACTTGAGGTCGTCCTCAAAGTACAACTTGTAGGTCTCTCCCTTCTTGGCGACCGACGGGTCCAACAACACCTCGGCCACGCTTCCATTCGCCACAATGTTCTCGATCCTCGAGCGAGGAAACTCGAACTGTACCATACGCAGTACCGTGAGAGTGAGTGAGAGAGAGTGAGTGGGTGGCGTCGCTGATGCCAGGCAGACAGGAAGCACCAAGTGTACCTTGGAGACCAATCCGAAACGGCAATGTTGATGCCACATGCCATCCGATTGAGAAAGGTACAAATAGCCAGCGCGCTTAGAGAACTTGCATTGATATTGCTTGAAAGCTGCAGTCGCCTCGAGTTTGCGCTTGATCGTCTTGGGCTGAGGAGCGCAGAGAGAGAGAGAGAGAGAGATAAGCCTCAGAGCAACGGAGTACGATCGAACTGACCACGGCACAATACAATACGTACGGGCTTGGCCGAGAACGATAGCTTGAAGCCTGGGATGAGGTGCAACTCCTTGTACAGCTCGTAGAGGTGCTGGTCCGGTTGCAGCACAACGGCTTGAGCTGTGACGCTGATATTAGAGAGCGAGTACCCAACCAAACGGCGCGCCATGCACTCACTCGTACGCGTACCGAGGTGCGAATGCATCATGTAGAGCGAGTAACAGTGAGGGCGCTTGCACTTGGTTTGCAGTGCAACCTCGCGACACACGTCACGTACACTCATGCTCTCCTCCAACTGTGGCACCATCGATTCGGTACGTAAGTTTGGTGAGTGTGTTGCCTGTTCGTTGCTGTTATTGTTGTTGTTATTGTTGTGAGCAAGATGGATCGATACCTTGAACGACCGATAAGACTGGTTCTTGAGGTAGATTGGAACCACTACAGCTCGTCGTCTCACCTAGTCGAGACAAGATAGCGAGATAACGAGATGAGCCGTGCGCGGACGATCAAGAAGAGATTGAGAGCATATCAACACGAGTAGTACATACGTTGATGCTGACACTATTGCGCTTCCGTTGCCACTCTTCCTTGGTAGCCGGTAATGCAGCAAGTCGAGTTGCTAATGAATGAGTAAGCCTCCATGTAAACTTGTATGCAACCTCGGGATCTGTAACCACGTAGGATCGATCGAATCGATCGAATCAATGGCCCGACATGTACAGCGGTATATATGTGTGCTCGATCGCTCATACTTGCAAGGAAGATTTGTTCGAGAAACGAGCAATCGATCAAATGGCAACACACGTTCGTCTCAGCTGCGAGTTCGATGCCATGAAGGATGTTAGTATCGATCCGCTACGGTAGCGCTTTGATTTGTGGACGAGTACGCCGCAACGAGTGCACTGCATACCAGTGACAGCGGCAGAGGTCTCGAATCGACCGAGTGCTGACATCTCACCGAATACACATCCCTCGGAGAGAGTAGCGAGAATCTTGCCTGCCTTCTCGACTTGAACCTTGCCAGATTGAACTCTGCGAGCAAGAGACAGAGAGAGAACGAATGAGTATCTCATGCTCGATCACTCGGTGAGCCACGCGAGCGTTCGAACGCACCGAAAGAGATGGTAGTTGAATTGCCCCTCATCGAGGATACGCTCGCCTCGATCGTACTGCTTGACGATCGCACCGGCACTCACGAGTTGCCACTCGGACTCGGTCAAAGGAATGGGGTCTAATATGTCGATCGATTTGCGAGTCTATGAGCGACTCCCTCGCTCTCTCCTCAAATATGTCGATCGGTGCTTGATCGAGATACACATACCGACAAAGATTCGGGCAGTAAGGTCCATGCGCTTCTGGACCTCTGGATAGCTTTGAATCAGTTGATGCAGCTTATCGACGAGACCCGCTCCAGCAATCGGGCCCAAGAGAATCGATGAGACTGTGGCGCTGTGTTGCGGTCGAGTCGTTAGCTCGTTTGCTCAGACTCGCGCGCGCGCACACACAGGAGAGTCGTCGAGCAGGCATACACCAGGTGTTTGAGCAGATCGGTGCCGCGCTTGAGTCGCGAGCATACTGCATGAAGATGGCGCAGCAAGGCGAGTATCACACGTCGATACTCGCTCGGAGCTTCGAGTGCTGCGTTGACGACGGTCGTTGTCGAGGCGTTGTCGAGCGAGGCCACGATACACGACAATGCTGCTGGTCGCTGTTGCGATAGGTACAACCTCCAAGCACCTGCTCGCGTACCAGCAATCAAGAGAGAGAGAGAGAGAGAGCGAGTTGATATCCATCCATCCATACACCCACACGAGCGACGATCGTGAACATGAGCATGGTTGCATATGGCATCGTGCTATCGAGCACAGCAACGAACCAGCCAAGACCTCGAGAGGTCGATCACGCAACACGATACTCTCGAGATCGATCGCAAAGTCCTCGCATAACATCGAGGCCGCGACGTAGTTCTCGGAGCCGTTGCTCATGGGATCGTACATGTGCGCCACCATGGCGTCGGAGACGATGGACGTGGCGGTCGAGTCGAGTACGATGGTCTCGATGGCCTCGCACACACGAGCGAGCAAATCGACACGAAGCGGCAACGCCACTCGATCGGCTTCACTCTGGGAGCCTCGGCGACCACCAGCGGATGGCAACAAGGCACTGCGTCGTCGCATAGTGCATCGATCGGTCGATTGGATGCGATTGGGTTGGATTGGATTGGATGCGAATGCTTGGCTTATTGGAATGGATAGAAACGGAACGCGAATCGCTGAGGTATGATGATGATAATATGAGGAGCGAACCGATTAGCTAGCTTGCTTGCTTGCTCGCTCGGTGGCTTATTGGTCTGTTGGTTGCGCAAGTATCCACCAGAGATGACTACCGCCCTCCCGAGAGCCGTGGAGATATTTGATCGACACGCTCAACAAATATCTATCCAATCCTTTCTCTCCAAGCAAGCGAACCAGCGAACCAACCAGCCAACTATCCAACTCCGATTGCCGTAGGAGATAGTCCTCTTCTGGGTGCCTCGCGCACGTG
>Ga0209935_1001071_pt1 | contig 49663 bp, 34 predicted proteins | sample ThiBio_1000_plan_2_FD_183958 | JGI IMG/M metagenome (GOLD analysis project Ga0209935, IMG submission 183958) | Wastewater bioreactor microbial communities from Cape Town, South Africa - Thiocy_cont_1000_plan (SPAdes) | ecosystem: Engineered > Bioreactor > Thiocyanate-remediating >... | reverse complement strand
CTATGAGCTAAATATATAGTTATTTATGAACACATTCAGATCGAAACCTCTATAAAATGAACACCTCCCATAGTGAACATTTTTTTGTCGGTCCCGTTAGTGTTCACTATAGGGAGGTTTTACTGTAGAATAAATAAACAAAATATGAGTTCTTAGACGTGATGCAAAAAAATGAAACATGTGCGTGGGATATGTCTAACTAAATAGCAATTGTCACGCTACTTGACCACTAATTATACGGCATTAAGAAAAAAAAAAAATTATTTTTCAGCTTGTTTCTACGTTTTAACGACATTTTTTGTAAAAGCAAAAAATTGCAATACCATGGATAGCGAAATTATTACGATCACTTCAGATAATGACACTACTACTCGATCATCTACTGATAAGTCAGTAACGCTAACTTCACACGAAGTTATTAGAATTTTTTTGTCATTATTTATATATAGAGAACAAACATATGCTACTCAAAACTATTCATCTGAATTTATTTATGGATCTATACTTTTTACATGTATTTCAATGATTATTGGTATCACAGTTGTTTCTCTCAATGCACCAGACAATACAAGTCAGTTGTAACACAAATGAAAACATTAAATTTCATTTCTATTACTATTATATTTAGATCAAACATGTCGACATACTTTCAAAAAATCATCCCGATTCATTCATGAATTTGATTCACATCCACATCATGTTGCTATTGGTCATTTCAATCATGATACTTCTCTTGATATCGTTGTTGTTAATAGTGGTAGTAATACGATTGGTATCTTTCTTAATTCTGGTAATGGAACATTTATGTCACAAAAAACTTATTCAACTGGATCAGGATCTCATCCGAAAGCTGTTGCTGTTGGATATTTTAATAACGATACATTTTTAGATATTGTAGTGGCTAATTATGATACTCATAACATTGGTGTATTTCTTGGTTATGATAATGGAAGTTTCGTGGAAAATCAAATAATTACTTCAGTTGGATCTGGTCGTCCATTTTCATTAGCTGTTGGAGATTTCAATAATGATAAAAAATTAGATATTGCAGTAGTTCTTGGAGGTATTTCGACTGTGACTATACTTTTAGGATGGAATAATGGATCATTTGAAATCTTCCGTATGTATTATATGGGACATGATTCTAGACCTTATGCAATTGTTGCTTCTGATTTGAATTCGGATAATAGAACTGATTTAGCTGTAGTTAACTATGGAACTAGTGAATTGGTGATATTTATCGGAAATGGTAATGGTACATTTACGATATCAAGATATTCTACTGGTGCTGGTTCTCACCCTATTTCACTTGCTGTTGCTGATTTTGATGATGATAAGTTACCTGATATTGTTGTCGCCAATTCAGGAACCAATGATGTAACATTTTTTCAAAGTAATAAAAACGGTACTGTCACTAATATGATTACAACTTTTACTGGATATTTTACTCAGCTGACATCTATTTCGACTATTGCTATTAATGAGGATGAATATATAGATATTATTCTTGTGGATTCAAGCCAAAACAGTGTATACGTATTTGAAGGGACTGATGATGGAGATTTTGAGATGCAAGTTCGTAATTCAACAGGTATTAATTCGAATCCGATTGCAATTGCAGTTGGTGATTTTGACAATGATGATAAAACGGAGTTAGTGATTACGAATAATGGAACAAATGATATTATTATTTTCACACTATATGGTAGATATCCTGAAGCTTATCCAAAACAATATAATCTTGCAGACGGAACAAATCCTATCAATATGCAAATCACCGATTTAAATAATGATGGTGATCCTGACATGATAGTTCCTAACTTTGAAACTGAGTCTATAGATATTTTCTTCATGAAAGATAACACATATCCGAAGAAACCATTAACATATTCTATGGGAAAAGGTTCTTATCCATATGCTGTTAGTGCCATCGATCTAACCAATGATGGTTATAAAGATATCATCGTTTTATTAAATAAAGCGAAACAAGTGGCTATTCTCATTAATACACGCAAGGGAACGTTTACTTCTGGAAACAAGTATTCTACTGGTGATAATTTATCTCCATATGCGATCGTTGTTGCTGATTTGAATAATGATAATTATCCAGATATTGTTACACAGACTGACGACTATAATATTGGTGTACTTTTTGGATTGGATCAAGGACTTTTCAAGAATACGATTTCGATTTACGCTGATTATGAATGCTCACCTGGTTCCATTGCAGTAAATGATATGAATAATGATAGATTCTTAGATTTAGTTGTGTCAAGTACCAATTCAGAATATATTTGCATTTTTCTTGGTTATGGTAATGGTTCTTTTCAAGATCCCAAATATGTTTCAACTTCTGTTAATAGCGTAAAAACACATGTATTAGGTGATCTAAATAATGATGATTATTTAGATATTGTTTATACGAATGTATTGTATTCTTATGTTGGAATTCTATTAGGAGCTGGTGATGGAAACTTTTCATCTATTGATAGTGTTTATGTTACTCGTGATTCAAAGCCATCACATATGGCACTTGGCTATTACAATGATGATGACATTCTTGATATAGCTGTTAGTTGTGAATATGATTCAGCTATTCAAGTTTTCATGGGCACCGTAAATACAACATTTCCACTTGTTGACTATATTGATACTAGTGTCGATTCAAGGCCACAATCTATTATGTTTGTTGATTCTGGATATGATTATGTCAAATATCTTTTTGTTTGTGATAGCGAAACAAGTACTATTTTTCAATTTGATATCTATCAAACGACAACCTTTTTTAACAGACAAACTTACACAACTGGTTCAAGTTCTCATCCTTATTATTTAACTACTGTAGATTTCCAAAACAATAATAATCAAGGAACAACAGTTGTAGTTGCTGATTCGGGTACAAATTTGATTTCGTTACTTTCTAATTATAGTAATGGCAATTTCTTGAATATTTCGATGTTATCAACTGGTATTGATTCTCATCCACAATCACTTACAATTGCTGATTTTAATGGAGATAAAACATTAGATTTAGCTGTAGTCAATACATGGACTGATGAAATCAATGTTTTTGTTGGATTCAATAATGGATCTTTTGATACGAAACTGACATACTCTCCAAGTTCAATTGTTAGCGTCGATATAAATAATGATAGTCATATCGATATAATCGTTGCAAACGAAGGTACAAACAATATCGAGATCTTCCTATCATTTAATTATTTAAAGTTCAGTTATAATTACATTTATATACCAGGTCTTCTTCCACAACCCTATGCAGTGATTGCTGATCATTTTAACAATGATACATTCGTTGATTTAGCAGTTATCAATTACAATGTTAAGGTATTTCTCATCTATTTAGGATATGGTAATGGATCATTTGCAAATCCAATTTCGAACTTACTCAAAAAAGAATTTTCTGGAGCTATAGCATTAGCTGCTGGAGATTTTAATAATGATTCTTATACTGATATTGTTATTGCTAATGATAAACATAGTATTAGTATTTTTCTTGGCTTGGGGAATGGAACTTTTCGATTCTTAGATTCATATGCACCAACTACAGATTTTAATGCGACTTCAGTTGCTGTTGCTGATATGAATCATGACGGTTATTTGGATATTGTTGCTACTGATCCTACTGGCCGAAAAGTTTATTTATTCGAAGGCAATGGAAATGGATCATTTACAAATCAAATTCTATATTCGATAAGTAAAGAATCTTATCTAACGTGTGTTGCTATTGCTGATATGGATAATGATTCTCACCCAGATATAATATTTACTGATTCCAGTACTAATGACGTTTCTATACTATTTGGGTATGGTAATGGAAGTTTTACAAATGTTGAAACTCTGTTCACTGATGATAACTCTGAACCCATCTCAATTGCTATTGATGATTTAGATAATGATCATATACTTGATATTGTTGTTGCAAATGAAGGATCATCAAGTATTAGTATATTTTATGGTTTAGGAAATCGAAAATTTTCATCAGATCTCTTTATCCTACATGGTTTTAATTTTTATTTAAATTCAATCTATATCAGTGATATCAATAATGATACATTTGTTGACATTCTTTTTACTAATGAAGATCCATCTGATAGTAGTGTTGGTATATTGTATGGAGCAGATAATCACCAATTTCGGGAGCCGATTCTTTATTTCACTGGTAGAAAATCGGAGCCAGGTTCCTTAGCAATTGGAGATTTCAATCGAGATGGACGAAAAGATCTTGCTGTTACTTATTATAATCAAGACATGATAAATATTATGATTCAAACTGGATTTCAACCATTTCTATCCGATTATGAGCTCAAAACCGGTATTAAATCGGCGCCTAAAGCTATTGCTGTGAAAGATTTAAATAATGACACTTTAGTGGATATTGTAGTGGCTTATTCCGGTACAAATGAGATTGGTATTTTTTTCAATAGTGATATTGGCATTTCTGAAAATCAAATTGTATACAAGCTGAACAATCATTCTCATCCAGTTGCACTTGCTATTGATGATTTTAATAATGATAAACGTTGGGATATTGCTATTGTGAATAATAAAACTAGTACGATTGTTATTTTATTTGGACGAAGTGATGGAAAATTTGAAAATCAGACAAGTTACTTTACTGGCTTTGATACTATACCTATTTCGATTATTACTAGCGATCTAAATAAAGATAATTATATGGATATGATTGTTGCTAATTATGAAAGTAATGAAATTCTTATTTATTACGGAAGATTCGATGGTAGTTTTTCAACTCCAAAATCATATAGTGTTGGTTATAGTGGTCATCCTCAATCGATCGCAATCGGAAATATGGATGATGATGATATGTTGGATATTATTGTTGCTAATTATGGTACTGGTCTCATTGAAGTTTTTCTTCAAATTTGTTAACTCGTATAAAAAAAACATTTCACTTTGAGATTCATTTTTCTATTTTATTAAGAGATAGTGAGTCTTTTTCATACGGCGATTATCCATATAGAGGCAATGGTGGAGCCAATCTTTTCTGAATGACAGATACGGCTATTGGTAAACCAATTGCAAAGAAACATGCAAGACCAACAGCTAAACAATAATACGATCGATGTTTTCTTTTTCGTTCCTTTCTTAATCTAAAATTGAGTCGATTAAAACTTTTTACGACTAGTTTACATACTCTGATGAAGTTGGTGGTATATACGATTCGCCAAGCATTATTCCTTTATCAATAATGAAAGAGAAGCATATAGATCTTTTATTAGTTTTCATTATCTTTCATCTGTTATTATATTTCTATTCAATTTTTTATCTAGGAAATGCAAAGAAAATGTTGCCTTCTGTTCCAAAATCTTGAAGGTTGAATATCGACATTTCGTGTTTCTATTAGTACACTTCGACCCATATTATTGACGACAGTAAAATTTCGTATGATCAGACGAAGTGTATCAGCAACACCCTCACCCTCAACCCTCATAATCAGTGACAAAAAATGATTTTCCTTTGATGAAAATGAAATTTAATGAAACAAAAAAAAACAACAAGATATGTTATACGAGCAGATTTCATCTTTCTGCATTATATGATAAGGAGTTTTTTCTTTATCTTATATTCGTTTTCAAGTCTAACATGGTGGATAGATTTTTGTCAAATAATTCATAAAAATTTTTGTTTGTGTTTGACGTGTATTCGATAATTGAATAACATCTGAACTGTTCAATAATGTATTATCTCGTACATATTCCGTGGTTGCTACATGATAATACTGTTCACTTGTTGCAATATCAATTCCATTTATAAACCAACTGTTTCCATTATCCGATGTTTCAATGCCTGTATAAGTTATAAACATGCCATTGCCTTTCAATGACAGGCTTTTCGTTAAAAATTGTGCAAGTAATTCACCTGGTACAGCAAGTGAAACGACTATGTTTTCGAAAGGTAATGTTCGTAAGATATCATATTGAGTGATTGTCTCTCGAAGGATATCATCGATTCTTACACTTCCACCATTGAGTAGACCGATTGTTGTTTGATTGTAGGATGTGAAATTGACGATACTTTCACATATTAAATCCGTCAGTAGAGTATCATGATTTCGAACGGATTCGGATCGGCCATCTAATTCAATTTCATCTGGTAGACATGAAACAACTTTTTCAGGTTCGAAACCTAATGTTCGAAAGCCTTCAATGCCTTGATCATACCAATAGTGTGCAATTTGATGTGTTTGTTCTTCATCAGGTATTTCCGCTGTAATACGTGTTAATGTACTATAAACACGAAATTGTCTTGTCTGTGAATTAAAAGCACATCGATGAATATAAACCGTGGCAGCATTTGCATCAGCTTTAGCAATCGTGGTAAAATTTCGTCCACGTTGATAATAATAATTTTCATGTTCATGTCCGCCCATAATTAAATCGATTTGAGGAATTCGATTGACTAATTGAATGTCCGTTGACATATCGAGATGAGTTAAAGCAACGAGTACATCGTAAGTTTCATGAGGAATTCGATTGAGAAATTCTCGAACATAATCGACTAGATGCTTTTGTTCGATAATTCGAATGTAAGGATCATTATCGTCAATTGTTAAACCAATGAGAAGTATTCGAACGGAATCAATTGTTAGAATTTTATGTGTTATACTCGAGCCAAATGATTGATTGTTCGTTTTTTGAAAGACATTCGAACTGATCCAGGTAAATTTCGATTCATTCATTCGAGATAATAATTGCATTTCCGATATATCAAATTCATGATTACCGAATGTCATGTAATCAAGACCGAGTGTATTCATTGTTGAGATCATCTGTCGACCGTAAAGAATCGTTCCATTCACTTTTGATTGACCTAATGCTGAAGGTGATAGGAGATCACCAGCAAGAATCGTATATGTATGAGAATTTTCTTCTTTTAATAATTTTCGTACATAAGCAACACGTGCTAAACCACCTTTTCGACCTTGATCTAATGGTAATAATTCATAAACGTCGTTTAAATGTAAAAATGTCCATTGAATATAGTTTTGTCTATTTGGAAATTGAGGTGGATAACCAATAATTTGACTTTTGAATAGATCTGCTGTTGAATCAATTTGTTGAATACGATGTGCACTAGCATGGATAATCGTTAAAATAGTTAAACAGATAATAATAAAACTTAGAAATATATAAATAAGACCGTGTGGAAGTAAAACGGATTTTAATCGATACAGATCGATTTTAGACATGAGAAAAAAAATCGAACGATTTGTGTACGATAGCGATAGATAAAAATAAAAGAAATGAAATTGTATTTAATCTCTCGTTTTATCGAATTAAGACTAAAAGTAAATGTCTTTCCTCTTTCTCTTGTCTGTTCGAGGGCAAATAATGATCCAGCGCCAGATGTCCTTGGCTTTTTAAACATCGAGTACATGTAAAATATAGACACCATAATGACAGGACGATCAACAAGGATAAAAATGAATTGATCTTTAATCATATTCACATTTTCCTGGGGTACTTTACGAATATGTGATATCATATCATTCGATAGTCGAACAAGATCTAGATCGGCTGTTTATTTCTCTTTCTCTTCACGTGTTTAAGTCACGTGTGAAATTTTTTCTTCTTTTTCTGCTCACTAGTTTCTAAAACATGAGCAGAACTACAAGATTATCTGCAGGCAATATTTTGGCGTGGTGAAACCAGCCAACAACGGTGCTCATTCATCTGCTAGTAGAAAACGTGCTGTTACGATCCCATCGGAAGATGAGGCATCGACACAATCACCAAAACGAAATAGAAGTGAATCCAATGATCAAAGTGACCGATTAGGACCTCAATCAATATCTAACGACAATCAAACTTATAGAACGCCCTACGCAATTAAGTATTATCAAGGAGATCAACAAAAATTCACACGATTAAACTGCACCTATGGACGTTTTACGAAATCAAACGACGATAAAACCTCCTTTCTCTTATATGCCTCCTCGATAACCCAATTTGAATTCTTATTAAAAAAAAAGAAAATTGGCCAAACAACATCAACAATAATTCGTATACATTGGAACTTCCTAATAGAACACCTGGCTCTTACTCATTAATAGTTCGTAATGTTCCTCCACAGTGGAATGTTGAATCATTTGGTAACGAACTTAAACAACAATATCCAATGATCATCCAGACAGTTCGTCTTTTGAGTAAAGGCGAACATATGGCAGGAAATCCGAGTTGCCCAGTTAAACTGGCCAAACGAAAAGAATTGAACCTCCTTCGAATGTCTTCAAAGTCTTCAAACAAACCAAATCAAAAATCAACGAATGAATATGCAAATAAGACGACGAAACAAACTTTTGTTCCTGCGCTTGGCAAACGGCTCAAGGTGTTAGTCTATTTCCAACTGACTTTTTAACCTCTAATATGTCTGAAAATCATCTAAGCTCAATAAACAATGCACCATCGGACAACGAGTTGTCAATTAATATCATAGCTAAACTTGATAATATCAACTGCACGATGCTGGACATCAAATCTCAGCAAGTTTTATTAGAAACTAAGATCGAAAAATGGAATGATAGGATTACGAACAATCAAAATGAAATTCACCTCATCTACAGATGTTTACGTGATTCGGTAATCCCATCCGTTCTCGACATTATCAAAATTGTATTCGTAGACGCCAAACAAACAAATAAACAAGCACAATCTAACACGAGTAAAAGGGAAATTGGAAGAATGCTTCACACTCACAAAACGATACTCATCCACAAGCTGCAAATTCAAACGATGTATTCACTCACACTGAATATAAATCATGAACTCAAATGCTCGTGTATTTCTTCCTAAAGAGACAAATTCTCGTATGATTAATCTGCCAAATTTATCTTCTTTTACATGAATTATTTGCTCTACTCGAATCGATTAATGTCCCAATTATTATTCTAAACGGGATTAGACATCACGTTCGTACGTTACAAAAGTTCAAATCGCATTTCTCAAACTTTCAAGTCTTTACTCAACTAGGCACAAACTGTACATCGCTCCATTCAAGCTCGGAGAGTTTCGTCTTTCGACATTCACAAAAATATGATTGTGCTCGAAATCGGTGAGGGTATAGACAAAATCCAACTTGTTACGACTTACTCTCCTGCGCGCGAAAGTCTCCCGATTAACTTATTCAATGATATTATTCACAGAAACCCGAACTCGTTTATCTTGGGTGATCTAAATGCTAAAGACAAATTATGGTCGCTATCAACAGACAATCCAAAAGGTCGAATTTTGTTTAATTGGATGGAGGATAATCAATTTCAAATCGTTAACAAGTTTATTCCGATCTCAACTCGTTCCGATGCCACAATCGATGTTATAATCATCCCAAATAGTTCAATCATTGGATCTTTCTCTGTTCTACAGAACATAGGAAGTGATCATCTGCCAATTATTTGGTCTTCTAATATTCAGGCGCATGTCAGAAACAAGCTAACACCGATTAAACGTACATATTGGACCATCTATGAATTATTCCTCTCTTTTTCCTCGTCTTACTGGGATAATCTATCAATCTATATGCGTGACAAGGTAGAGTTTTTCTGCCTCTACGAACGTTTTATTGCTTTATTAGCTGCTCGAGTTACAACAATTTCGTTTAATTCTTCATATAAATCTTCAATCCCGGTCGAAATAATCAATCTTATTAAAGCCAAACGTAATTTACATCAATTAGTAAGAAGAACAAAACACCCAAGATTCATATTAGAATTCAAACAAATTTCGAAACTGATAAAGAAATCGATTTACATTCACAAGAAAAATTGCTGGCACAGCTATTGTAAATCTCTTAGTTCCTTGGACGCTAGACTGTTCTGGAAGAAGATGAAATGCCACTACAAATCTTTATCTTCACCAATTGACGGTTTTCGTCTCAACAACTCAACGGTCACTGATGCTGAAGCAATGTGTGCTATTGCTCGGAACTTCTATGAAGATCAACTCTCCGCTCATGAAAACACGAATTCGAACTTAGAACGCGAAGCTTAAAAGTAAAAACTCAACCGGTCTCGATGGAGTTTCAAACAAGATGATTAAGTTAATTCCGAACTCACATCTAAACTTCATCACCGTATGTTTCAATTTCATGTCAGAACTCCGAAAAACGCCGAAACATTGGAAAACTGCCAAAATCATTCTCTTGTCAAAATCCAAGTCGACTATCACTGATCCGAACGATACTCGACCAATTTCTTTACTTTCTTGTTTCTCAAAATTATATGAGAAGCTTGTTTTATGATTCATTTGCTCAATTGGATCGATATAAACGGAATATTACCTGAAGAACAATATGTCAACAAGAATCATCTCGTTTATTGACCAAATCGGACAAGATTTAGCACTGAATACGGCAACCGCTGCTCTTTTCATAGATTTCAAATCTGCGTTCAATCAACTTTGGGTAAAAGGACTCTGGGTGAAACTCAAGTGGTTAAACTGCCCTCTCGAGATCCTTGCTTAGCTTAGAAATTATCTAACTGGTCGAAATGCTTTCATTAGATCTCACTTTCAATCACTATTAAATCTTTTCCCGGTTCTATCCATTACAAAGCAAAAACAACTTGAAGCATATAATCGTAAAATTCATCGAATCACACTTGGTTGGCATGATGCATTAAACGATGAAATACTCAATTTACCAAAGAATATTTCAACAAATTACTCGCTACGATTGAACACACAAACCCTTCAATCATAACTGATTATCTTCAACATAAAATGTATCTGGTTTTCCTTCGCGATTATTATCTCAATCTTCGTCTTCGAAAACAAAAACGATCGATTGCAACTAGAGGAAGAACCTCAAACAAAGTAAAACAAGTTCTCGTAAGCAATAAACAAAGCTTAATGGACAAGGTTTTCGGGTCTTTTCAATTGGGTTTTTACACTTGCAATACTACTTTCTTTTTTCTTTCATGTCTGTGTACCTTCATTAGTATTTGCAATGTTTCATGGCAAAAGGGACCGCTTGTGTCTATGCCCTCTCTCTCTCTGTCTCTAGTTGTCACCCATACAAACTCTTCTACTTCTGAACAGCATTGTAGACAAGTAAATTGTGAATATAAAATAAAAATAAATCAGCTATACTATGCACTATGTGATATCATGTAACAAAGCATGTAGATAAAACGACCATGTGCGCATGTTTTATTTTATTTTTTTTTCGTTTCGCTTGAAGATGAATTACGTTATTTTCTTTCTTTTAATACTTGTGAGATTATCATCGATCGTCGAAAGTCGAATATTTTTTGTGTCTGACTATGGAGCATATGCGAATGATGATTATGATGATACTAAGGCAATTCAAGCAGCCATTGATGATGCAATTCATATTAATGTAACTAGTGAAATCGATTTTGGAGATGGTATCTATAAAATATCATCGCCGATTATCATTGTTAATGCAACGAATATAACTGTAAAAGGAGTCGGAATGAATGAAACATTTTTAATTGGTTATGAACAAATAGCCATATTTAATATTCGTAATTCTCAACGAATTAAATTAACAGCATTTTCAATAGATTACGATCCACTTCCATTTACTGCTGGATATGTTGTCGATGTTAATGATACTTATCTTGATGTGCAAATAGTAGCACCACATCAAGCAGATGTAGGCCGACAAGTACAAGCTATTCTTCGATATGATCCCATACAAATGAGACCCGCTTTTGGTTTGAATACATACGAAATCAGTCAAATACCTCCGACAGATGTTAAAACAACAATTGTTTCACCTGGTGTTCTACGTTTACCATTAAAATCATCAACACAATTTGTCAAAGGTGATCCTATTGTAGCACGTTATGTTTTTTCAGCGTACGGAATCTATGGTGAAGATATTATCGATTTTACTCTTCAATCCGTCACCGTCTATACAGCATGGTCAATGAGTTTCGTCACATTAAGACCAAGACGATTGAATATCATTGATTATCATGTCTTATTACGTAACGAACGTTGGATGAGTTCCGTTGCTGATTGTATACATTCGACAGATGCAAGAGAATCAATTGTTATTGTTGATAGTAAATGTCAAGGCATGGGAGACGATGCACTCAACGTTCATGCAACATTCTTTCTTGTAACAGAAGTCTTTAATTCAAGTGCAATCAAACACCGTTTACTGTTCATGGCAATGGAACAGTAGCTACATTTGCATACAATTCAACAAATTCACGAAAAATTACTTTTACAAGTCCTGTGAATGTTAATCTAGGTGATTGGGTATGTGTAGCTGATGATAAATCCAGTTTAATCGTGCGTAATTTTACTGTATCACAAAATCGAGCTCGTGGTGTTCTATTAGAAACACGAAATATTGATATTCGACAATCTGTTTTCAATCGAACCAGTGGACCTGCCGTTCTTATTCAACCATCGATGTTTTGGTCGGAAGGACCTGAAGCAAGAAATATTTCTCTAATTAATAATCTTTATATTGAAAATAATGAAGGTATTGCACGACAAAGTGGTATTATTAGTATTCTACCCGATCCACCTCAATTAACTCCAGTAATCAATGATCTTCGTATTGAATCATCGACATTCTATTTTGGTGCACATAGTCAAGGACTTTTACAAAGTGATAATGCAAACAATCTGTCCTTAAAAGGAAATTATATTGCTGTCAATAGTTCATCACCAATAATATCAATATGTAATAGTCGAAATATTTCTGCTTACAATAATTGTGTTATTAATAGTGGACAAGCAATTGATCAATATTTTACATTCGATACGAACAATCCATGTCTAACAAATCTAAGTAGTTTAATTGATTTGCCATCTTCGGCATTCAATTCATCTTTTCCTCCGCCTATATAAAGTGGTGGAAAAAAGTTTAACAACAAACAATGTGTATTTCGAATCTCATAGGTTTTTTCCAACATGTTAAGCAATAACTTGAATTTGAATGACATTATCTGAATGAGGAGAATCTATCTGAGTTAACATGCTCGTTTTTTTCCAACAAAAACTGTTTAAAAGTACCCAAAACTACCTTCCTCCTTACCATCAGAGGATCATATTCGAGTTTCATGAAAATATCAGGCTTTTCAATGTTGAATCGAGCAAAATTTTGTCTCATAATATACCACTGAATAGAACATGAAAAGTTACGTCGAACGAAGCATTCTGAATGCATAAAAAATGGTATTTCCGTTGACTGTGATCAACCGCTGATACACAGTAGTGTAGGGTGGTCTCGTTATTTTGATCAAAATCATTGAAATTTCGGGCATTGTTACTTTAGTTTTCATTCGATTTGATAGAGCAGAAAGTTCTCTACAAAATGGTGTGCTTTGACGGTATGAAACATGCATATCCATGGTCATTCTAGTATTTTTTCGTATATCGAGAGAAAAATGACACATTTTCAGCTAAAATGTTGACTTTTTTTGTGGTTTCTCAAAAAATTGATGAAACTTGTGCTCTATTAGACTGAATGAAAACTAAAATAACATGCTTGGAGAATTCAATGGTTGAGGTCAAAATAGTGGGACCGCCTAACACTAATGTGTATGAAGGACATATCGTAGTCAAAGGAAACATAATCTATTATACACTCAGAACACTTTATTTAACGTAACTTTTCATGTTCTATTCAGTGGTGTATTATGAGACAAAATTTTATCGAGTTAAATGTCTAAAAGCCTGACTTTTCCATAAAGATTCGGTCCGGTTGATTCCCTTAAAGTAGTGAGGATGTCTTAAGCATTTTTTAACCGATTTTTTCAAGAAAAGGACAACGTATCGAGTTAAGTAGATTCTCCTCTTCCAGAGGATGCCGTTGAAATCCATGTTATTTTTTGTTACGTTGAAAAAGAAACGATAAATCAAAAATATATATTGCTTGCTGTTAAACTTTTTTCCGCTGGGAAAAAATTAATTTTTTTCTCCTAGCCCACATATCATTATCTATCGAATCTTTCTGTATGTACTTACTAACTTGAGGGTGTTTATGGTAGACTCGTTACCATTTTAAACAGACATCGAGTATAATTCAACTAAAAAATAACAAAAGTAAGATTATAAAACATTCTTTCCTTCGTCTGTATATTACATATCTTTATGAATAAATTGTTTAGAATCGAAAAAAAAACGAAACATACAGGCACGTACGTATACAGAGAACAGAAAAAAAAGATTTTCAAAAGAGAAAATAAATATTTTAGATTAGAGACCAGCCATTAATTCCGTATTATAATTTTCGAGTAATCGTAATTTTGAGAACTGAATCGGAAAAAAATTAAATAATTGTTACGAATGACATTTGCTTTGAGCTACACTTTTCATTCCGTTCAACAGGTATAAATAAAACGCCACATCTTCTCCACCCTCAAAAAAAAATACCAAAGAGAAAAAGAGAGATGCATTCTTTCATTTGACATACCATCGGAATCACATGATAAACACATATTTTGATCTCTCATCACAATATATATATATATCGAGTCGATTTTCAACACAATCACAGACTTTACTTCAAGCATCCAGTTATCATAGACAAGAACCGGTTTTATCTTACCAATGATAATCAATGGTTTTACAATATCGATATTGCTTTTATATATAAGCATACTCGGTATTGTCGGCACCGTTCCTCATGAAACGCTTCCTCTAAATGAGGAAGGTAAGTATTTTTTTTTTCTTTTATATGATATTCTAATTCATTCGTGTATTTTTCAGAAATAAATTCAAATGGAACACCTTTAATAAAGGTGATCCATTCAATTCATCCGGGTAGAACAAGATTGGCTCGATCGTTATCCCATGTAAGTTATTATTATTACTATTATTTGTTGTATCTCATATTAATATTGGTTTCACAAATAGCGAGCTAATTATGGTGAAGTTCATTTGTATGTACGTGAATCGTGTGATGATGGCCAACGAAGTCAATACACAAAACAACGGTTTCCCTATGCTCGCCAAAACCTACAGCAAGCATGTACGTAGAATTTATGTTCACACGTACTCTTCTATATTGTTTCACATTTAGTTTCATTTGGGTCGTTGGTAAGAGTATCAAAATGGACACCCATCTATGTTGATCGATACACACGACATACATTTATTCGAACATTATACGGCAGTAAGATCATTTCTTCTAATCACTCAATACCAAAATACGTACATATTTTAATAATCTTTTGCAGTTTATGTTATACCACCGATGATCAATTATTTCGGAAGACCAATTTCAGTTGGTGAATTGATTGCCAATGGTTATGCCACTGTTTACAACAATGGTTTACCAATCACATCCTACTTCGATATTACATCATTCGTTCATCCAGGATCATGTTCGTTTTCTTCATATTAATTTCATTAGATCAATTTTCTTTTTAGATCGCTACCCCAATGAACCAACATATGATCAAAGATTACGTCGATTCGATGATGGTGTTCGCACAGATTATCAATCCGATTTTAATCAACCTTGTAAAAGCAAATATCAATATTCCGAAGGACAAGATTATGGATACAATAAACAAAGCGGTTACGGTGGAGAAAAATACGGCAACAAGCCCGACTATTATCAACCACCAAATCGTCCCCGTCGTAAGAATCAAATTGCCTTAATACAACTTCATATATTCATTTCTTTCAGCTACCACAAAACACCACACGCCTTTAACCACTTCCACTACTAGAACAACTACCACCACAACAACTACAACCACCACCACTACTACACCTACAACAACAACAACACCCTCAACTACTACAACTACTACTACAACAACAACCACCACAACTACCACTACTACTACAACAACAACCACCACAACTACAACTACAACTACAACAACTACTACTACCACTACCACAACCACCACTACCACTACAACTACAACAACTACTACTACCACTACCACAACCACCACAACCACCACAACCACTACAACAACAACAACCACCACCACAACAACTACAACCACTACAACCACTACAACCACTACAACAACAACAACCACCACCACAACAACTACAACCACTACCACAACAACAACCACGACAACAACCACTACAACAACTACAACCACTACAACCACTACAACCACTACCACGACAACAACCACTACAACAACTACAACCACTACAACCACTACAACCACTACCACTACAACAACCACGACAACAACCACTACAACAACTACAACCACTACAACAACAACCACCACCACAACAACTACAACTACCACAACCACTACTACAACTACAACTACAACAACTACCACCACTACAACTACAACTACAACAACCACTACAACAACAACCACCACCACCACAACAACTACAACCACTACAACCACCACAACAACTACAACTACCACCACTACAACCACAACTACCACTACAACAACCACTACTACAACTACCACTACTACAACTACAACGACTACCACTACCACAACTACAACAACCACCACGACAACTACAACTACAACTACAACTACAACTACCACTACCACTACCACAACAACCACCACCACCACAACAACTACTACTACAACAACCACTACAACAACTACAACCACTACAACCACTACCACTACAACCACTACAACAACTACTACTACCACCACTACAACTACAACCACAACTACAACAACAACCACCACCACAACCACTACGACAACTACGAGTACAACTACCACTACTACTACCACAACTACCACAACTACCACAACCACTACTACAACTACTACAACAACAACCACCACAACTACCACTACAACTACAACAACAACCACCACAACCACCACAACCACTACAACAACAACAACCACCACCACAACAACTACAACCACTACAACCACCACAACAACTACAACCACTACAACAACCACTACAACAACAACCACCACCACAACAACTACAACCACTACAACCACTACAACAACAACAACCACCACCACAACAACTACAACCACTACAACCACTACAACAACAACAACCACCACCACAACAACTACAACCACTACAACCACCACAACAACTACAACTACCACCACTACAACCACAACTACCACTACAACAACCACTACTACAACTACCACTACCACAACTACAACGACTACCACTACCACTACCACAACTACAACAACCACCACCACAACAACTACAACTACAACTACAACTACAACTACAACTACAACTACAACTACCACTACCACTACCACAACAACCACCACCACCACAACAACTACTACTACAACTACCACCACAACAACCACCACCACCACAACAACTACTACTACAACTACCACCACAACAACTACAACCACTACAACCACTACCACTACAACAACTACCACCACTACAACTACAACTACAACTACAACTACAACTACCACTACCACTACCACAACAACCACCACCACCACAACAACTACTACTACAACTACCACCACAACAACCACCACCACCACAACAACTACTACTACAACTACCACCACAACAACTACAACCACTACAACCACTACCACTACAACAACTACCACCACTACAACTACAACTACAACTACAACTACAACAACTACTACTACCACTACAACCACCACCACTACCACTACAACAACAACGACAACAACTACCACCACAACAACTACAACCACTACCACTACAACAACAACCACCACCACAACAACTACAACCACTACAACCACTACCACTACAACAACAACCACCACCACAACAACTACAACCACTACCACTACAACAACTACCACCACTACAACTACAACTACAATTACAACTACAACAACTACTACTACCACTACAACCACCACCACTACCACTACAACAACAACGACAACAACTACCACCACAACAACTACAACCACTACCACTACAACAACAACCACCACCACAACAACTACAACCACTACAACCACTACCACTACAACAACAACCACCACCACAACAACTACAACCACTACCACTACAACAACTACCACCACTACAACTACAACTACAATTACAACTACAACAACTACTACTACCACTACAACCACCACCACTACCACTACAACAACAACGACAACAACTACCACCACAACAACTACAACCACTACCACTACAACAACAACCACCACCACAACAACTACAACCACTACCACTACAACAACAACCACCACCACAACAACTACAACCACTACAACCACTACCACTACAACAACAACCACCACCACAACAACTACAACCACTACAACTACAACCACTACAACTACAACTACAACTACAACAACTACTACTACTACCACTACAACCACCACTACTACCACTACAACAACAACGACAACAACTACAACCACTACAACCACTACCACTACAACTACAACTACAACTACAACTACAACAACTACTACTACTACGACTACAACCACCACCACTACCACTACAACAACAACGACAACAACTACAACCACTACAACCACTACCACTACAACTACAACAACAACAACGACAAGGGCGGTCAACGGTAATTGTAAGTTGTCTCTTGAGATATCTGAACTCTCCTCATGTATTGTTCGTCTCTCTTTGATTGTCAGGTGAATATTGTCCATGTATGCCGGTGACGAGTATTCAGGAAATAGCGAAATATAACTTGATTGTGTTGGGCAATTATTCAGCTACTGGTAATGTACAAGGTCCGACAATTATTTGTGATAGTTACCTAACTAATTCTACTGCGAATTTTTGCACTTCTAACGGATCATCGACATATAATGTTGCTGACTTATATCTCCTGGTTAATAATAATTATGAGGGAGGTACGACAATAAATGCAGCAGGAATACTGAAGTGTGGAAGTGCCAGTTTTGGCAATCCTCCTAATCGTACTATCACGCATATCGGCGATGAATGGACTATTAACGGAAAATATTTGAAGCTAGAGAAAACTACCGATGGCGGTACTATTACCGTGAGCTCATCATTAAATGCAAAATGTCTGGACTTGAAGAATGTGGTTGTGGAGTTATCACAACAATTGTCACAATTATCAATGCCGGAGAATACGGTTAATATTAGTGGCAATTATATTTACTTTAATGTATACAGCGTCGACTGTAATGGAGTTGCCATATTTAATTTGAACGCTTCATTTACCTTGTGTACATCGAGTTTGGCATTTAATCTAATGATTTATACGTCGAATGTTAGTTTTATCGTTATTAATACTGCGGATTCAAACGTAACACAAACACAGAATTGTATGTCCAGTTCTAATAATACACTTTGGCAAGATAAAGTGGCAGGCATAGACATGTGTCAAAGAACTTTATGGAATATGTATCAAGCGACTTCAGCTGTAATAGGCAATACAATTTGCGGAACTCTTCTGGCTCCCAATGCAATAGTTTCAACAGTACCAACCTTAAGTCGTAGTGGCATTACCGTGAATGGTGGACTCATTGTTAACTCAATCAGCGGAATATGGACCATAAACGATAAGTATGCAATTCCTCCGTCATGTCAACACACTTGTACTAATAGCACCACCACTACCACAACTACAACTACCACTACTACAACTACAACGACTACCACTACCACAACTACAACAACCACCACGACAACTACAACTACCACTACCACTACCACAACTACAACAACCACCACGACAACTACAACTACAACTACAACTACAACTACCACTACCACTACCACAACTACAACAACCACTACTACAACTACCACTACCACTACCACAACTACAACAACCACTACTACAACTACCACTACTACAACTACAACGACTACCACTACCACAACTACAACAACCACCACGACAACTACAACTACCACTACCACTACCACAACTACAACAACCACCACGACCACAACTACAACAACCACTACTACAACTACCACTACCACTACCACAACTACAACAACCACTACTACAACTACAACGACTACCACTACCACAACTACAACAACCACCACGACAACTACAACTACCACTACCACTACCACAACTACAACAACCACCACGACCACAACTACAACAACCACCACGACAACTACAACTACAACTACAACTACCACTACCACTACCACCACTACAACAACCACAACTACCAGTACAACTACTACAACAACAACAACAACAACAACCACCACCACCACAACAACTACTACTACAACAACCACCACGACAACTACAACTACAACAACCACTACTACAACAACTACTACTACAACAACCACCACGACAACTACGAGCACTACAACAACAACAACCACAACTACTGTTTGTAAGTCGAAAGCTTACTGGTCTATTTAGTAGATGATAATTGTTTTTGCGTTCCGCTTTAGGTGACAAAATGTGTCCATGTATTCCCAGTAGTAATCTACAATCAATGTCCCACTATAATCTGATCGTGTTAGGGAAGTATTCTGGTAATTGTGATGTTCAAGGTCCGAGTATTATCTGTGGAGCTTATACATCGAACTCGGGTGTCGTATTTGGTATTAATAGCGGGCGAAGTGGCGTAACTGGAAAAGACGTAATGTTGGAAATTAACAAAGACTATTCTATTGGAAGTAACGGCGATGTTGAGGTGAAGATTGGTAGTGTTCGTTTTGGTGTTCCACCGAATCGCACCATTACATCAACGGGCACTTCCTGGTGGATCAACTCAAAGAAAATCATTTTGAAGCAGACCAGTCAGAATGCAACTGCCAGTGCCGATGCTTCTTTAGATGGACGTTGCACTAATTTGAACAATATGGTATCCGATGTTTCGAAAGAATTAGTACAATTATCAATGTCTGCTAATAGAGTGACTACAGCCGGCGATAAAATTAATTTCAATGTAAACGCTACTGATTGTAATGGTGTCGCCGTGTTTCATATTAACTCTCCATTTGGCTCGTGTGACGGTACAAAGAAGTTTTATCTTAATACGAACAAGTTTAATGTTACACTTGTTATTATTAATATCAATGGCACATCGGTGAATCAAACAAAAAGTTGTTCATATGATGCTGCTGTCTGGGGAAACAAAGTGCCGAATAAGTGTAGAGGTATTATATGGAATATGTACAATGCAAATACAGTTCAACTTCGTGGCACAATTTGTGGAACAGTATTAGCACCTCAGGCTAAAGCCACCGGTACCGATGGCGTCAACGTTATTGGTGGCTTAGTAGTCAATGAGTTGAGTTGGAAGGGAACAGTAGATGATCAATGTGTATTGCCTTCGCCTTGTGCTGAGATTTGTGCGTCTAACATAACAAGCACTACCACTACAACTACAACTACAACAACAACCACTACAACTACTACCACAACAACAACCACAACTACCAGTACAACCACTACAACAACTACAGCGACTACCACTACGACAACCGCAACCACCGTTTGTAAGTCGAAAGCTTACTGGTCTATTTATTAGATGATAATTGTTTTTGCGTTCCGCTTTAGGTGACAAAATATGTCCATGTATTCCGAGCAGTAATCTCCAATCAATGTCCCACTATAATCTGATCGTGTTAGGGAAATATTCTGGTAATTGTGATGTTCAAGGTCCGAGTATTATCTGTGGAGCTTATACATCGAACTCGGGTGTCGTATTTGGTATTAATAGCGGACGAATTGGCTTAACCGCAAAAGACGTAATGTTGGAAATTAACAAAGACTATTCTATTGGAAGTAACGGCGATGTTGAGGTGAAGATTGGTAGTGTTCGTTTTGGCGTTCCACCGAATCGCACAATTACATCAACGGGCAATGACTGGTCGATCAACTCAAAGAAAATCATTCTGAAGCAGACTAGTCAGAATGCAACTGCCAGTGGCGATTCTTCTTTAGATGGACGTTGTACTAATTTGAACAATATCGTATCCGATGTTTCGAAAGAACTAGCACAATTATCAATGTCTGCTAATAGAGTGACTACAGCCGGCGATAAAATTAATTTCAATGTAAACGCTACTGATTGTAATGGTGTCGCCGTGTTTCATATCAACTCTCCATTTGGCTCGTGTGACGGTACAAAGAAGTTTTATCTTAATACGAACAAGTTTAATGTTACACTTGTTATTATTAATATCAATGGCACATCGGTGAATCAAACAAAAAGTTGTTCATATGATGCTGCTGTCTGGGGAAACAAAGTGCCGAATAAGTGTAGAGGTATTATATGGAATATGTACAATGCAAATACAGTTCAACTTCGTGGCACAATTTGTGGAACAGTATTAGCACCTCAGGCTAAAGCCACCGGTACCGATGGCGTCAACGTTATTGGTGGCTTAGTAGTCAATGAGTTGAGTTGGAAGGGAACTGTAGATGATCAATGTGTATTGCCTTCGCCTTGTGCTGAGATTTGTGCTTCTAACAGAACAAGTACCACCACTACAACTACAACTACAACAACCACTACAACTACTACCACAACAACAACCACAACTACCAGTACAACCACTACAACAACTACAGCGACTACCACTACGACAACCGCAACCACCGTTTGTAAGTTGAAAGCTTACTGGTCTATTTAGTAGATAATAATTGTTTTTGCGTTCCGCTTTAGGTGACAAAATGTGTCCATGTGTTCCCAGTAGTAATCTACAATCAATGTCCGACTATAATCTGATCGTGTTAGGGAAATATTCTGGTAATTGTGGTGTTCAAGGTCCGAGTATTATCTGTGGAGCTTATACATCGAACTCGGGTGTCGTATTTGGTATTAATAGCGGGCGAAGTGGCGTAACTGGAAAAGACGTAATGTTGGAAATTAACAAAGACTATTCTATTGGAAGTAACGGCGATGTTGAGGTGAAGATTGGTAGTGTTCGTTTTGGTGTTCCACCGAATCGCACCATTACATCAACGGGCACTTCCTGGTGGATCAACTCAAAGAAAATCATTTTGAAGCAGACCAGTCAGAATGCAACTGCCAGTGCCGATGCTTCTTTAGATGGACGTTGCACTAATTTGAACAATATGGTATCCGATGTTTCGAAAGAATTAGTACAATTATCAATGTCTGCTAATAGAGTGACTACAGCCGGCGATAAAATTAATTTCAATGTAAACGCTACTGATTGTAATGGTGTCGCCGTGTTTCATATTAACTCTCCATTTGGCTCGTGTGACGGTACAAAGAAGTTTTATCTTAATACGAACAAGTTTAATGTTACACTTGTTATTATTAATATCAATGGCACATCGGTGAATCAAACAAAAAGTTGTTCATATGATGCTGCTGTCTGGGGAAACAAAGTGCCGAATAAGTGTCGAGGTATTATATGGAATATGTACAATGCAAATACAGTTCAACTTCGTGGCACAATTTGTGGAACAGTATTAGCACCTCAGGCTAAAGCCACTGGTACCGATGGCGTCAACGTTATTGGTGGCTTAGTAGTCAATGAGTTGAGTTGGAAGGGAACAGTAGATGATCAATGTGTATTGCCTTCGCCTTGTGCCGAGATTTGTGCTTCTAACAGAACAAGTACCACCACCACCGCCGCACCAATAGTGAAGGTCGCCGATATTTGTAAGATTTACTTATAAGTATTCGTTGGCTTTCATACAAAGTATGCTTTTTTATTTCTTCATTTTTAGGCGATCAGAAATGTGAATGTATTCATTCCAGTGGTCTTCAGTTTATGTCGGAATATAATTTGATCGTATTAGAAGATTACTCAGCTAGTTGTGATGTTGAAGGTGGTACAATTATTTGTGGTTCATTAAATTCGAATACGAATGTTAAATTTGGTTGTGGTAATAATGGTGTGGGAACCAATTCCAAAGCGTATACATTAGAAGTTAATAAAAATTGTGCAGTTGGATCTGGCGGTTCGATTAAAGTCGCACGTGGTCGTGCTTGTTTCGGTAAACGATCTGGTCGTACAGTATCGAAAAAAAATAACAATTGGTGTGTTGATGATACCACAATTGATTTAGTTGATACATCTAACGATGATCCTCTTACTATAGACTCATCGTTAGATGCAAAATGTGATAATATATCAGGTGCTGTTATTGATTTATGCAAGAAATTATCGGATTTATCAATGAACAACAACAAAATGATTGAAGAAACCAATAAGATAACATTTAATGTTGGTGAAGTTGATTGTAATGGTGTAGCCGTGTTCAATATTGATTCACCATTTGATCGTTGTAAGAAGAATACGATATTCTATCTTGTCAAAAACAGTATTGCTGTCAAATTTATCGTGATAAATATAAATAATAATAAAATAATTCAAACAGAAGGTGCTCAATGGGATGAAAGTTCATGGGACGCAATACTGCCTAATGGATGTGCAAGTATTATTTGGAATATGCCTAAAGCTACTAGTATACAATTGAAAGGTGAAATTTGTGGAAGTATATTGGCTCCATATGCAACTGCGACAGGATCGAGTAGCAATAATGTCAATATAAATGGTGTGTTAGTTGCTAATTCAATTAGTTGGAAAGGATATATTTTTGAACGATGCATTGTTCCTCCAATTTGCAATAACATCTGTAATTCCAGTACAACTACATGAATTATGTTTGAGTAACAAACATTTCAATTTGCTTTCAAACCAGAAATAGAAGTTGCTTATATCTTTTTTTTTGTCTTCATTTATGCGATAATGAGCTGTGCTTTTATTTTATTCAATAAAAATGATTAATTAAGTTTCAATTGAATGAAAATGAGAAAGAATTATCGTTTTCGTGTGATAGTTATGATGCGACAAGGGATATGATTGGTTAAAACTATTCACCTTCAATACTAGACTAGGCTGATATACATTACATTGTAGAACGAAAAAAAATGAATGAGATTGGAGAACTCGTTCCAAATTGGACACGTCGTCCATATCCACTCGATTTTAATCATATAATTCAAGGTCAATATTGTCGATTAGAATTATTGAATTCGAAAACAGACGAGTTTGTTTTCGAAGGATTATTTCAAGTATTTAAACCAAATGAAGATCTTCATTTTAAATATTTAAAATATGGTCCATTTCAAACAGTTGATGAATTCAAAGCAGTCATCTACGAAAAAGAAAAACCCGAAAATAATACAGTTCTATATACAATCTTTGTCAATGACAAACCCGTTGGTTTTCTTGGTTTTATTCGAATTAGTCCTAATGAAGGTACAATTGAAATTGGTAATATTAATTTCAGTGAAAAATTAACTCAAACTCGTGAAGCAACAGAAACAATTTTCTTATTATTACAATTCGCTTTCGATACACTTGGTTATCGACGAGTCGAATGGAGATGTAATACTTTCAATGAGAAATCACGTCGAGCAGCTATTCGTTTTGGTTTTCAATATGACGGTACATGGCTGAAAACATGTGTGATCAAAGGTCGATCACGTGATGATGCTTGGTATAGTATCATCGATGACGAATGGATCGAAGTAAAAAAAGAATATCAACGTTGGTTAAATCCTAGCAATTTCAACAGTTATCAACAACAATTATCGAAATTAAATGCTGCACAAGTGAATCCAAGAGAGAAAAAATAATTTATTTACATATGTGATATGATGAAACGTTTTATTGTTCTTATCAGCATAGATTCTTTTTTTTTCTTATTAAGAACAACAACATGCTCGATTTCGACAACGATATAAATGCTTTTCGAGATTTTCTTTTTGCCCTCGCCAACCACATTTATCGGGACAATTGATCATAGATTTCGGACATAGAGTTAATAAATGATCGAGATATTCTAAACGTTTGATATTCGTTTGTAAACATAATGAACATTGAACTAATAAACGGTTTAATTGATTGTGAACAATTCGAGTTAAAACAGGTGAAAATAAATCACCATAGTGTCGACATGATGGACACGATCTTTGTTGTTCATACCATTTTCGAATACAATTTTGACAATATGTTTGACCACATTGAATACAATTAACAGGCTCTTGAAATGGCTCATTACATATTAGACAGAAAAGTTCAGAGTCTATTTCATCTTCATTCATATAAATATATGACATATCCCCTCTGCCACCTATTACTAAATATCAAATGACGATTTCATTCATTCTATCATCTACCACTCGTATACTGCCACGTCATATATATATATATATATTAAATTCTTTTTCTTTTTATTATTCTTTAAATGACGAGTGAAAGTAACTCTCGTGTTCGTCTCTATCTGATTCGGCATGCCCAATCCGAAGCAAATCTTTCGAAAGCAGTCATTTGTGGACAAAATATTCCATGTGTGTTAACTCCACTGGGTATTCAACAAGCAACTCTCTTAGGCAAACGATTGAAATATCAAAATCTTCGTTTTGATTATTTGATTTGTTCATCAGCAATTCGTGCAAAACAAACAGCTGAAATAGCTTTACAATTGATCAATGTCGATCCTAATCAATTAATGATAACTGAAGCACTTTTAGAACAATCACAAGGTAGTTGGGAAGGTTTAAATCGAGACGAATGTTATACAAATGAAGTCCTTCAACATGTTAAAAACTTACATATTGAATTTAGTGCACCCAACGGTGAATCAATACGTATGGTTCAAAAACGAGCTATTACCTATTTAGAACCGATCATAAAACAAGCGAAACAACGAAGTATCGATGAAAATCGAGAGATTTCAATTGGAATTTTTACTCATGCAGGCACAATACGAAGTATTTTGCAATTTTATTTAGAAAGTAATGCATCAATTACTTGGCTTATTGGACAACATAATACAGCAATCACAGAACTTCTTTTCAATCAACATGGAACATCACTGATTAAATCAAATGATTATGGACATTTGACATTTTTGATACCGGATCTCGTCGATTAGTTTTGATTTTATATTGAAATGATTGTCAATGCTCGATATAGTAATCAGTCGATCCTGTTCGTAGAGAACATTGATTCGTTTAGTAACAACATTCAAACGAAAGTATTTTTTGTCACTAAATTCTACTGAGACAGTACATTGGTTGAGGGTTGATCGGGCATGTCGAAGGCCACCGATTATCGAGATTACATTTCTCTGTGTCGATTTAGATGAAAATACACATTGAAATTTCGAAGTGCGACGAATATTCATTCATTCCACTAGTGAATTCTAAGTTTTTTCACAGCGTCTATTTTCAATTTAGTAACAGTTATCGACCAATAATCATTGGATATGGGCGACCATGATGCATCAGGAAATAACGGTGGATTGTGTAATGACGAACAGAGATAAGAAAATTGTGATAGTTGTTGATGATAGAAAAATAATGCAATTATACCAGCACAATAATATGGAACGAAATAGAAGACATAAATTAGTAATTGAACTAATGGAAAACCTGACGTATTCAATAGGTAGGGTTCATATTCGAAGCATTGGATTAATATTTCATTTGGTAGTACTTCAAATTTCATTACCATTTTAGTCAAATTGTTTGTTTACTTACTATGATATGGCTTATTGGAAATCGAGTCCGATCATATACAATATGATGCAATAGGCTATTTGTATGTTTCAGTCGTGTTAATTTTGAAAGATAAAGTATTGGAGAAAAAAGAACGAATAGTAAATAGTCAATAGGAATATAGCATAACATGTAGAAACGTTGTGTTAGATGTATACCATGAAACGGTATTATTCTCATTTGTTGTACTTTTCGAACTGATTTCATTAGTTCTTCTTCTGAAAACTTGTTCTTGCTTATTTTATCGAGTCCATGTGGTGATCAAACTGCTGAATCGCAATTCAGAACTTGCACTTATCATATGATAAAATACAGCATCACTTGTATTAAATGGTGAAACGAATATTTCTAGTCCACATTTATCACAACGACTGAAATGTTTTTGAATCCATTCTATATCAACATCCATTGTACCCCAAAATAGATCAAGATCTTTATTTAATAGAACTGTTTCTTTCATCCATGAAAATTTAATATTTGGATTATTCTTGAGATATTCGTATGTTTCACCACCAGCATCAAATGCTTGTCCATTGAGATTCATTGTTGAAACACTGAAGTTACCAATTGTACTGTGCAGATTCGGAGATAAACAAATAAATTCTATCCAACAATATTGACTAGCTAAAGCTGGATGTTTTCGACAAATGAGATCATGAGAATTGAGAAGAGTGTTGGAATCAAAGACACTTAATGGAAATACATCACCGTCGAGTAGAAGAATAGTAGTCGAATTTTGAAGATAAGATTTAGCTCTCGTTTGTATTGCCCAATTGACAACATCAGCGTTTCTATCAGAAGGACCACGATTACGTCCATTGTAAATTTGCTTGATGTAGTTGAGTAATTCGTTTCATATCATCAGATACTGGTCCATCAAGAAAAATTTCTAGAGCCACGAGATTGATGGCTAATTTTCTCACGAGAAGAAGTTGAAGATTTGTATTTGCTGAAGCATTGAATGATGATGCAGACCTTTCGATAAGTGTATTCGGTAGATTATAAGTGGTATTATTCGACTTAAAAACATCTATGAGATTCATATTGTTTGATTTTGTTAACGATTTGTAAATTTTAAGAATATGACATTCCATTTTAGAAACCGAAATAAAAGAAAACATGTACGATTATTAGAATCCAATAGAGGTTTATTTATTGTTAAGTTCAACTGGCATGAAGAACAAGAAATCAAGAGCTCATTATCCCTATAGTGTTCGTATCTAATTAAACCTTATTTTTCAACTTATTGAGTCATTATTAGTAAATTATAGGTTTATCTCTCACTCTCATCATTAAATCAAAATAAATACTGAAATTAACCTTAAATAGTCACTAGATTTATCTAGCTCACGTTCACTAATAACTACACACTAAGAAAATCTGGAGAATAATCAATGATAGAACGATTTTTAATGCTCTGATAAACGCGTAATTGGTGCATTTGAAGAACGAAAAAAAAAGATTTATTGAACATTACAAATTCATCAAACTTTTTTTTTCTAGTGTTTGATCAGATAACTGCCATTCTTTTATTCTTTTCACATAACTTTAATGAATGAATAAATAAAGAAATGTTTCGCACAAAAAACTGTGACATTCCCAGATGATTGATCTCAGAGAATAGTACCGAAGAATTTATAATGCGTAACTAATTCATGCACTTATCGCGCCACATACTTATTTTGAAGTCATATTTCTTCATACGTGGTTTTGAATAATGCGAATAAACACACTCAACATTCGAACAAGAAAAATCACTATCCCGATAAGAACCACGACATTCATGGCAACCATAACCTTCGTCGATATAACTTTCCTCAGCGTTAATCTCATAAATTACATTTTGTCTTTTGAATTTCTTTTTAATTCGAGTAATAAAGCGGTCCGGATAACCCTCAATTACCCATTTCGCTTGTAAAGTAGATAATTTTGGTAAACGGTTTAATGAAAATAATAATTCTTCACCACGAATATTTTCAAATCGTAAATGTTCAATATTACAAAATATTTCATAAAATTGATCCATTCTAAACAAATCATCGACTCCATACCCCTTCACATATAATCTTTTAACCATTTTGTTTAAACATTTGCATAATTCACTATTATTATACAAATAATTGATTAAATCATCTCGCCAAATAGATAAAACAGATAATTGCGGCATTTGTTCGAGTAGTTTTAATACTAATGAACTATTTATATGGCGTATCCAGGGAAGATCTAAATGCTTCAAATGAAATGGGTTAATGATCTTTCTTAAACATTCAATCTCTTTCATTGGTAAAGACTTCGAATCCCCGTCTAACTGTAAATATTTAACGTTTGAAAAATAATCTTCACATTTTTTCTTCAGTATTTCACAACTTAACCTTAAATTTGTAACATTAATAAATGTATCGCTTTTGTTTTTTAAATCTTGAGGGTGTCTTTCGTAATTTGATTTTAATTCATACTTATTGGATACATAAGGTATTGTGTAAACGCAAATTGAATCATCCGCTATTGCATATTCAGTAAACCAATGATGTTCTTTTCGCCAAAAGTCACTTTGAAATTCTTCTAATTTATAAATCATGATATCTCGTGTAGTTTCATTGCACCCACAGCTAAACATAAATTGGAAAGTATTCAGAGATGGTAATGATCTTGTAATCAATTGTTCCCATCTAGGAGCATCGATTAAATCATTGTTACCACCAGATATTGTTAAATTTTTGAGATAAGGTGTGAGCTTCACAAGTGTCTCAAAATCATTGAATGAACCATATGTAAAATCATCGATAATCAATTTTTTTAAGAAAGGAAATGATTCGTTCGTCTGCTTAGTCATCAAACGGCCGAAACTACGCACTCGACAAAGATGTAAATATTCTAACATAGGTGCATGCTTTGACAGCCAATAAAAGTCATCAAACTCATACTTCCTAAGTGTTAAATTGGTAATTGATAAACTAATGTTTTCGCTGTACGTTGAATCCCGATTCAATACTGATATAGATAATGCTCGCAGTTTCGAAAACGATACCATAGAAAATTTCCGCCTGTGCTTATCGTCAAAATCGAATGATACCGTATTCACTGAGCTAAAGTTCACATCTCCATCGGTTTGAAAATTTTGAAGATTTGAGAAATCATCGAGTGAGAAAAACGACAAAAATTGTTTGGTTCGAAGACGACCCGCAGGATCATTGTCTTCCGATAACGGTAGATTTAATGAATAAACTTGATCTTTTATTTTTGGGTTTAGTAACATTTTAATACAAAATTTATCAAATATTGATTTAGCCAGATTTTCTCTCAAATTAATACACAATGGAATGCGTCGAATAAGATCATTAAACCGATAATTTAATCGATCAAACGAATAAAATAAATAAGGTGCATTGAGATATTCAAAGCATTGGATTAATATTTCATTTGGTAATACTTCAAATTTCGTAACCATTTTACTGTGACTATTTGCTTGGTATGATATTGCTTATTCAAACTTGACTTCGCTTTTATATAATGAGGCAAGGGAAAACAACCAAAGAACGAAAGAAGGTTACAGTTGAGATATTCGAAGTATAATTATGTGTCAGCGTAGATAAATAACAAAATATTCAAGCGGAACGTGTAGAAACGTTGTGCCCGTATGAAAGTATTTATTTCTGTATTTTAACAAATAGGAGCACAAGTTTAATTACTTGAACGTGAACTTACTAGTCAACATCGATGTATTCTTCTCTCAGATAATTTATTACATAGGATCAACATCTAATGCTATCGATATCAGTAATATAGTGCTGTAAGTCCAGATTGGATGTAATGAAAGAAGAAGGAGTTTTATTTTTGTATATAAGCAAAAAAACCAAAACGAAATAAATATATTAAATCATCGTATAATCAATTCGAGTTGACTCAATGATATTTACGAAGATTGAAAGTGATTGATACGAGTAATAGCATTGTCTCGCCACACACAAATTTTTACATCATAATGTTCAACATGCTCTCTTCTATTACCATACCTATCACCGAAAGCAGCATAATCGTCTTTTCTGTGATGTTTAAAGTTGTTAATATCATAAATTAGATTCAGTTTTATGAGTTCATTTTCAATTACAGAGATAGAGCGTCCAGGATCGTTCATACCTCTATATTTCGCTTGTAAAGTGGATAATTTTGGTAAACGACTTAGCGACAGGAACAATTCTTCACTGATACTATCTTCCAATTGTAAATGTTCAATATTACGAAATACTTTATAAAAGTCATCCATTTTAAACAAGTCATCTCCACGTCCCTCCACATATAATTTTTTAATCATGTTGTTTAAACATTTGCATAATTCACTATTATTAAAATAATTGATTAAATCATCTCGCCAAACAGATAAAACAGATAATTGTGGTATTTGATCGAGTAGTTTTAATAGTAATGAACTATTTATACCGGGTAATCGGGAAAGATCTAACTGTTTCAAATGAAATGGATTAACGATCTTTTTCAAACATTCAATCTCTTCTATTGTGAGAGAGTTAGAATCCCCCTCTAATTCTAAAGATGTTACATTCGAAAAATAATCTTCACATTTTTTCTTCAGTATTTTACAACTTAACTTTAAATTTGTAACATTAATAAATGTATCGCTATTGTTTGTTAAATAATTACGGTGTCTTTCGTAATTTGATTTTAATTCATACTTATTGGATACATAAGGTATTGTGTAAACGCAAATTGAATCATTCGCTATCGCATATTCAGTAAACCAATGATGTTCTTTTCGCCAAAAGTCACTTTGAAATTCTTCTAATTTAGGAATCATGGTATTGAGTTCAAGTTTATAACGCGAACAACTAAACTTAAACTGGAAAGTATTCAGAGATAGTAATGATCTTGTAATCAATTGTTTCCATCTAGCAGCATTGATTAACTCTTTTTGATTCGCAGATATTGTTAAATTTTCTAGATTTGGTGTGAATTTCACAAATAGCTCAAACTCATCTAATGAAGCATATATATAATCATCGATAATCAATTTTTTTAAGTAAGAAAACGATTCCTTCATCGGCTTATTGACGAAACAATCGGAACCATACAGTCGACAAAGATGTAAATGTTGTAACATAGGTGTATGCTGTGACAGCCAATAAAAATCACGAAAGGCAGAGATCTCGAGTGTTAAACTGGTAATTGATAAACGAAAGCTTTCGAGGTTCTTTGAACGTCCATGTAATCTCGATAGAGATATTGTTCGTAGTTCAGGAAATGATACCATAGAGAAGTCCAGCAAGGCTACCCGATTAAACTCCCATGATATGGTACCGGTTGGTAAAAAGTTCACGTATACATTTGCTTTAAATTTTCGAAGATTTACGAAATCTTCGAGTGGAAAAAAAGACAGAAATCTGTTAGTTCGAAGGCCTGCATGATCATTGTCTTCCATTGAAGGTAGATTTAATGAATAAACTTGATCTTTTATTCCTGGATTTGATGACATTTTGGCACAGAAGTTTTCAAATGTTGATTTAGCCAGATCTTCTTTCAAATTAATACACAATGGAATGCGTCGAATAAGATCATTAAAACGATGATTTAATTGATTAAACGAATGAAATAAATAAGGTGCATTGAGATATTCAAAGCATTGGGTTAATATTTCATTTGGTAATACTTCAAATTTCGTTACCATTTTAGTCAGATTGTTTACTTATTATGATTTAGCTTATTCAAACTCGACTTCGCTTTTATATAGTGATATAACGGAAAAAACCCAAAAAACGAAAAAAGATTAGATTTGAGATATTCGAAGTATAATTATGTGTCAGCGTATAGAAATAAAGTACGATAGCATAGAACTTGAAACTTGAATTCAAATTTAAATTCAAATTCGAGTTTAAGAAGAAAAGCCTTGAGCAGTTACTTTTTAATTAGCAGTTTTGAAATTTGCGACCGTGTACACATATGCGCCTGCACCCTCACTTTGAGATTGCGCAATTACAGTTTAGATATTTGACCAATAAAACAATCACACGATTTTACACACAAAAATCTTCAAGAATTTTCGTTAATTCTCCGAATTTCTTAAAAATAAAAAAAAAGTTTAACTAGTTTTCCAGCATAGGAATATCTTTCACGATTAAGATGTATTTTTGTGTATCATTGAGTTTGACTGGACCGAATTAGAGTTCGTTTCGTCTTTTTTTTTCCTTCTCATTGCTAAATAGAAGACGTTTATTTATAAATTAGACACTAGACTAGCGTATCATAAGAAAATTTATAGAGCTCATTTGTGGTCGTCTGTTTGGCTTCTTAAAAACCGTTTTTCTTTACATCGACTTTCGAAATAGATGCACATTTTTCGAATTATTTTTTGCAAATTTTGTGAATATATGTAACCAATGGAAACGTAATTCCATTAGATTCACAATATAAAGTAAAGATTTAAATGTTTCGATTTGTAAAACATTGGAATTTCAGAGATGTTACTCTTCCAAGTGTTCTCAGATATGGTGTACTCCGTCGAAATTCTTGTACTGAAGCTCGTTAAGTACTGGAGAATTTTAGGCATTGATACACTAGTTAAAAATGGAGTTAAAAAGCATCTATTAAGTCATATATGATGTTAAAGAAGATCAAACTTGTTAAAAGTAATTTAAGTTTTTAATATAAAAAAGGTAACATTTTTTTCGTGAAATCGTTAAATCTTCAAAAATTTTTACATGGGATCGACAATAAACAGTTACGTATAACAATCAAAAACAGTGGCGATATGGATGTTTCATAGTGCATGTATTAAATCATATATTGAACAACAGAAATCAACATATAATGCTATCGATATCAGCGATAGTACTACAGGTCTACATCGGATATAATGAAAAGAAGGAATTTTATTTTTGTATATAAGTAAAGAAAACAAAACAAAATAAATATCATAAATCATTCGTACAGTCGATTCGAGTTGATTCGATAATATTTACGAGAATTGAAAACGATTACTACAAGTAATATGATTGTCTCGCCACATACAAACTGTTATATTATAATATACAACACGGAATCTTTCACGATAATACATCTCACCAAAAGTATCATAACGGAAATCAGTATCACTATCACCGTCTCTTGTGTAATGTTCATCGGTCTTAATATCATAAATTACATTCTGTTTTATAAGTTCATTTTCAATTTGAGAGATAGGACGTCCAGGATCATTCATCTCTTTCCATTTCACTTTTAAAGTAGATAATTTTGGTAAACGAGTTAATGAAAATAACAATCCTTCACTGCTACTAGCTTCAAATTGTAAATGCTCTATATTACGAAATACCTCATAAAACAGATCCATTCTAAACAAGTCATCGTCTCCATTCCCCTCCACATATAATCGTTTAACCATTTTGTTTAAACATTTGCATAATTTACTATCATTAAAATATTTAATTAAATCATCTTGCCAAATAGATAAAACAGATAATTGTGGCATTAGCTCAAGTAGATGTGATAATAATGAACTATTTATACAGTCTACCTGAGATAGATATAACTGTTGCAAGTGAAATGGATTAACGATCTTTCTTAAACATTCAATCTCTTCTATTACTAAAGACTTACATCGTCCATCTAATTTTAAAGATGTAACATTTGAAAAATAATGTTCACATTTTTTCTTCAATATACCATAATTTAACCTTAAATTTGTAACATTATCGAATATACTGCTATTATTTGTTAAATTATTGTGATGTCTTTGGTAATTTGATTTTAGTTTATACGTATTGAATGCATAAGGTATTGTGTAAATACAAATTGAATCATCCGCTATCGCATATTCAGTAAACCACTGATGTTCTTTTCGCCAAAAATCACTTTGAAATTCTTCTAATTTAGGAATCATGGTATCTAGTTCAAGTTTATGACGTGAACAACTAAACTTAAACTGGAAAGTATTCAGAGATAGTAATGATCTTATAATCAATTTTTCCCATCTACCAGCATCGATTAAATCCTTTTTATCAACAGATATTGTTAAATTTTCTAGATTAGGTGTGAATTTCACAAATAGCTCAAACTCATCGAATGAACCATATATAAAATCATCAATAATCAATTTCTTCAGGTGAAAAAGACATCCGTTTTTGTTCTTAAACAGTAAAGATGTGGAACTACTCAATTGATTCACATGTAAATATTTTAACATAGGTGCATCCTTTGACAAATAAATGAAATCACTAGAGACGCAGCTCGCAACTGTTAAATTAGTAATTGTTAAACCAATGTTTTCGAGGTTCGTTGAACGTCCATATAATTTCGGTATGGATAATGCTCGTAGTTTAGAAAACGATATCATAGAAAATTCCAGCATTTTCTTATCGTTAAAATCGAATGACACCGTGTTTATTGACCTAAAGTGCATCTCTGCATTGGTTTGAAAATTTTGAAGATTTACGAAATCTTCGAGTGAGAAAAATGACAGGAATAGTTTAGTTCGGAGACCTGCAGGATCATTGTTTTTCAATGAAGGTAGATTCAATGAATAAACTTGATCTCTGATTTCTGGATTTGTGCACATTTTGGTACAAAACTTATCAAGTATTGATTTACTCAGATCTTCTTTCAAATTGATACGCAGTGGAATATGACGAATAAGATCATTAAAACGATAATTTAATTGATCAAACGAATAAAATAAATAAGGTGTATTGAAATATTCGAAGCATTGGATTAGTATTTCATTTGGTAATAATTCCAATTTCGCAACCATTTTAGTCAGATTGTTTACGTACTATACCATCGCCGATTCAAAAAAGGCTTCACTTTTATATAATAATACATGGGAAAAAACCCAAAAAAAGAACGAGAGTTTGTGGCATATGGATTATCCAATCGGATCAATCTGGAGAGATAAAGTATCGGAGAAAAAAGAATAAAGGAAGGAATGGGAAGAATGTTTATTACCCTTCGTTCTTTGCCCATTAAATAAAAACCGAAATGGATTTAAGAGAATCATTTTTAAAAGCCGTGTATGTTTTCTTTGATACACCTTTAAGGTAAATCTCTCACACTATTTTCATTTCTGCATTTTAATTTTTATTCACAAATATGTTTTAACAAATGGCAACACAAGTTAAATTACCAAGAAATGATATCGTCAACTTTGAAATTAGTTTCTCTTGTGCAATTACTTGAACGTGAACTTACTAGTAACCATCGATGTATTCTTCTCTCAGACAATTGATTACATGTCGACAATAACAATAAATAATTGCGTATTGCAATCGAGAACAATGGTTTCTTTTTTTTTCTCCAAAAATGATTCATTCAGACAACGAGTTAGTGCATCTATTAAATCGTATACTCAACAGCAGAAATCAACATATAATACTGTCAATACTAATGATAGTTCTGCAAGTCTCGATTCGATATAATGAAAACAAGGAGTTTTATTTTTGTATATAAGCAAAAAAAAACAAAACGAAATAAATATATTAAATCATCGTATAATCGATTCGAGTTGACTCAAGGATATTTACGATGTTTCAAAGCAATTACTGCTAGTAATATCAATGTCTCGCCACAGACAAATTTTTACATCATAACATTCAACACGCAGTCTTCTATTATAATATATCTCAGCGAACGGATCATAACTCAGAGCATTATCATCATATTCCGTGCGATATTCACCGGCCTTAAATGTCATAAATTACATTCTGTTTGTTTAGTTCATTTTGAATTCGAGGGATATACCATTTAGGATCATCCACGGCCACCCATTTCGCTTGTAAAGTAGATAATTTTGGTAAACAACTTAATGAAAAGAACAAATCTTCTCTGCCACTAGCTTCAAATTGGAAATGTTCAATATTCCGAAATACTTCATAAAACTGATCCCTTTTAAATAAGTCATAGTCTTCACGTCCTTCCACGTATAATCGTTTAACCATTTTTTTTAACTGTTCGCATAATTTACTATCATGAATATATTTAATCAAATCATCTTGCCAAACAGATAAAATAGATAATTGTGGCATTTTCTCGAGTAGTTTTAATAGTAATGAACTATCCATACCGCGTATTCGAGAAAGACCTAAATATTTCAAGTGAAATGGATTAAAGATCCTTCGTAAACGTCCAATTTGTTCTACTGTTAAAGAGTTAGAATACCCATCTAATTTTAAAGATGTAACATTTGAAAAATAATATTCACACTTTTTCTTTCGTATTTTACAATTTAATACTAAATTTGTAACATTATCGAATGTACCGCTATTGCTTTTTAAATCATTATGGTGTCTTTCGGAATTTGATTTTAATTCATACTTCTTGAATGCATAAGGTATTGTGTGAATGCAAATGGAATCATCAGCTATTGTGTATTCAGTAAACCAACGATGTTCTTTTCGCCAAAAATCACTTTGAAATTCTTCTAATTTCTGAATCATGGTACTGAGTTTAACTTTATAACGCGAACAACTAAACATAAATTGAAAAGTACTTAGAGATGGTAATGATGTTGTAATCAATTGTTTCCATCGAGCCTCATTGATCAAATCTTTCCCATTTGCAGATATTTTTAATTGTTTTAGATTTGGTGTGAATTTCAAAAATATCTCAAAATCATTTAACAAAATATATATGAAATCATCGATAATCAATTTCTTTAATTGAAGGAAACATTGACTTTTGTTCATATTCGGGAAATGTGCTGAACGACTAAATTGAATGACATGTAAACATTTTAACATAGGTGCATCGGTTGACAGTAAATAAAAATCATCAAAGTCACAGATCGCAAGTGTTAAATTGGTAATTGTTAAACGAATGTTTTTGAGGGAAGCTGAACGTCCATATAATTTCGATATAGATAATGCTCGTAATTGAGAAAACGGTACCCGAGAAAATTCCAGCATGTGCTTATCGTTAAAATCGAATGACACCATATTTGTTGATCTAAATCGGATGTCTGCATTGATTTTAAAATTTCGAAGATTTGAGAAATCTTCGAGTGAGAAAAACGAGAGGAATACTTTAGTTCGAAGACCTGCAGGATCATTGTCTTTCAATGAAGGTAAATTCAACGAATAAACTTGATCTTTTATTCCTGGATTCGAGGACATTTTGGTACAAAATTTATCGAATATTGATTTACTGAGATCTTCTTTCAAATTGATACACAATCGAATATGACGAATAAGATCATTAAAGCGATAACTTAATTGATCAAACGAATAAAATAAATAAGGTGCATTGAGATATTCAAAGCATTGGATTAATATTTCATTTGGTAGTACTTCAAATTTCGTTACCATTTTAGTCAAATTGTTTACTTACTATGCTATGGGTTATTATATGTTTCAGTCATGTTAATTTTGAAATAAAAAGTATTGGAGAAAAAAGAACGAATAGTAAATAGTCAATAGGAATTTGTTGTACCTTTCGAACTGATTTCATTTGTTCTTCTTCTGAAAACTTGTTCTTGCTTATTTTATCGAGTCCATGTGGCGATCAAACTGCTGAACCTCCATTCAGGATTAGCACTTATTATATGATAAAATACAGCATCACATTTATCACAATGACGGAAATATTTTTGAATCCATTCTATATCAACATCCATTGTACCCCAAAATAGATCAAGATTTTTATTTAATAGAATTGCTTCTTGCATTGATTTCTTTAAGACGTTCGACGATTCGATGGTAAAGAATATAAATGCATTTGATGTAATTGAGCAATTCATTTCATATCATCCGATGCTGGCCTATCAAGAAAATGTTCAGTATGGAAAACAGAAACGACGATCAAATGACAAGTTTTATTCGTTGGTAACATTTATTTCGAGAAAAGAATGATAACTCAAATTAATAACTCGATATACGTGATTATATTTCATTTAAAATCGTTGATAAAATGAAACATGATCAATATTCCATAATTTATCATATTTAGTCTTGTTCTCTATCGAATCAATCCAGGTAACTACTATTTATTATTCGATCGTCAAGACTCTTTGTCAATATGTGTTGATATAAATTAACATGCGTTCTGTTGTTTTTCATGTCATTCGACGAATAATATTATGCCAAGAAAAACTATCGATGATAATGATACTCACGAACCCGATGTAATCGGTACGTATAATTTTTGAATATTTTTGTTTTATTCTTGATTCTTTAGATTTAACGCAGTATTATGGTATTAGAAACTTTCCTTTACAATCACCATCTCCGTTTGGGTTGAAAGCAGAAAATGAAAAATCATGTCGAACAAATAACAGATTTCGACAAACAATAACTCAATTAATACGACGTATGAAATCTAATAAGCAAACGAAAAGTTCGTTGATTGAGTTCTCAGATGTAATAGTAAAAGAAAAATTTTTCCTTTCAGAATCGTTCTCAACTGTAAATCCAACGTCAACACATAATTTTAATGAAACTATTCGTGCTAGTTCTCTAACGTCACATAATTGTAAACGAGTACATTGGATAGACGATGATGAATTGATCATCAACGCATCATATCGTTTTCTTCAATATTTAACACTATTCGTCGAAAATGTTTCAAATGAAAAAAATGACGTTATCATTTTATTAAATAATTGTCGATTCGCCTTAGATGAACTTCAATCATTCATTGATTGTGAACACATTCGAAAAGCTTTCGACGATCTTATTCGATTAGTTGACGAAAATCGAAAAAATGAATTAAACAAACAATTTCAACGTATTGAGAGTTTAATCTCGCGTACGGTTCTGATTTCTATACTTTAATTTTTATTTATCCCAAACTCGCAACAAATCGATTCTATGAATACATAAAATAATAGAAAACGGACTGCGTAACTAATTCATGCCATTATCTCGCCACATACTTATTTCTAAGTCATATGTTTCAAGTGGTGATTCTAAACCATACGAAGAAACACTATGATTATCGTTACGATAATTATAGTTCATATAATTTTTCTCAGCATTAATCTCATAAATTACATTTTGTTTTTGAGTTCATTTTTAATTCTAGAGATAAAGCATCCCGGATAACCTTCAGTAATAGTGCTGTAAGTCCAGATCCGATGTAATGAAAGAAGAAGGAGTTTTATTTTTGTATATGAGCAAAAAAACAAAACGAAATAAATATATTAAATCATCGTATAATCAATTCGAGTTGACTCAATGATATTTACGAAGATTGAAAGTGATTAGTACGAGTAATAGCATTGTCTCGCCACAAACAAATTTTTACATCATAATGTTCAACACGCTCTCTTCTATTACCATACCTATCACCGAAAGCAGAATAGTGGTCTTCTCTTGGATATCTATCGTTCTTAATATCATAAATTACATTCAGTTTTATGAGTTCATTTTCTATTACAGAGATAGAGCATCCACGATCGTTCATGTCTCTACATTCCGCTTGTAAAGTAGATAATTTTGGTAAACGGCTTAATGAAAATAATAATTCTTCACCACGAATATCTTCAAATTGTAAATGTTCAATATTAGAAAATACTTTATAAAACTGATCCATTTTAAACAAATCATCGTCTCCACGCCCCTTCACATATAATCTTTTAACCATTTTGTTTAAACGTTTGCATAATTCAGTATCATTAAAATATCTAATTAAATCATCTCGCCACACAGATAAAACAGATAATTGTGGCATTTGTTCGAATAGTTTTAATACTAATGAACTATTTATATGGCGTATTCGGGAAAGATCTAAATGCTTCAAGTGAAATGGATTAATGATCTTTCTTAAACATTCAATCTCTTTCATTGTTAAAGACTTCGAATCCCCGTCTAACTGTAAATATTTGACATTTGAAAAATAATCTTCACATTTTTTCTTCAGTATTTCACAATATAACCTTAAATTTGTAACATTAATAAATGTATCGCTATTGTTTGTTAAATCATTACGGTGTCTTTCGTAATTTGATTTTAATTCATACTTATTGGATACATAAGGTATTGTGTAAATACAAATTGAATCATCCGCTATTGCATATGTAGTAAACCAATAATGTGTTTTTCGCCAAAAATCACTTTGAAATTCTTCTAATTTTGGAATCATAATATCTAGTTCAACGTTATAACGCGAACAACTAAACTTAAACTGGAAAGTATTCAGAGATAGTAATGATCTTGTAATCAATCTTTCCCATCTAGCAGCATCGATCAAATCCTTTTTATCAACAGATATTGTTAAATTTTCTAGATTTGGTGTGAATTTAATAAATGTCTCAAAACGGTCAAATGAAGCATATATAAAATCATCGATAATCAATTTTTTTAAGTAAGGAAACGGTTCCTTCATGGGCTTATTGACGAAACAATCGGAACCATACAGTCGACAAAGATGTAAATGTTGTAACATCGGTGCGTGCTGTGACAACCAATAAAAATCATTAAACTCACAGATCTCGAGTGTTAGACTGGTAATTGATAAGCGAAAGCTTTCGAGGTTCTTTGAACGTTCATGCAATCTCGATAGAGATAATGCTCGTAGTTTAGGAAACGCTACCACCGAGAAGTCCAGCATGGCTATCCGATCAAAATCCCATGATATGGTACCGATTGATAAAAAGTTCACGTATACATTTGCTTTAAATTTTCGAAGATTTACGAAATCTTCGAGTGGAAAAAAAGACAGAAATCTGTTAGTTCGAAGGCCTGCATGATCATTGTCTTCCAATGAAGGTAGATTTAATGAATAAACTTGATCTTTTATTTTTGAATTTAGTAACATTTTAATACAGAAGTTGTCAAGTATTGATTTACCCAGATCTTCGCTCAAATTCATATGCAATGGGATATGATGAATAAGATCATTAAAACGATGATTTAATTGATCAAACGAATGAAATAAATAAGGTGCATTGAGATATTGAAAGCATTGGATTAATATTTCATTTGGTAATACTTCAAATTTCGTAACCATTTTAGTCAGATTGTTTGTTTATACTATGATTTAGCTTATTCAAAATCGATTCAGCTTTTATACAGTGTGATGCAATGGAGAAAACCCAAAGAACGAAAAAAGATTGCGTTTGGGTTATTATAGGTAAAGTATTGGAGAAAAAGGAACGAATGATAAATACTCAAGCGGAACGGGTATAAACGTTGTATTAGTGTTATATTTTTATTTTTGTATTTTTGCAAATAGCAGTACAAGTTAAATTACCATAAAATGGTATCATTCTCATTTGTTGTACTTTTCGAACTGATTGTCGACGTGATACTTGATTGCTGAATCTCCATTCAGAACTTGCACTTATCATATGATAAAATACAGCATCACTTGTATTAAATGGTGAAACGAATATTTCTGGTCCACATTTATCACAACGACTGAAATGTTTTTGAATCCATTCTATATCAACATCCATTGTACCCCAAAATAGATCAAGATTTTTATTTAATAGAATTGTTTCTTTCATCCATGAAAATTTAATATTTGGATTGTTCTTGAGATATTCGTATGTTTCACCACCAGCATCAAATGCTCGTCCATTGAGATTCATTGTTGAAACACTGAAGTTACCAATTGTACTGTGCAGATTCGGAGATAAACAAATAAATCCTATCCAAAAATATTGACTAGCTAAAGCAGGATGTTTTCGACAAATGAGATCATGAGAATTGAGAAGAGTGTTGGAATCAAAGACACTTAATGGAAATACATCACCGTCGAGTAGAAGAATAGTAGTCGAATTTTGAAGATAAGATTTAGCTCTCGTTTGTATTGCCCAATTGACAACATCAGCGTTTCTATCAGAAGGACCACGATTACGTCCATTGTAAATTTGCTTGATGTAGTTGAGTAATTCGTTTCATATCATCAGATACTGGTCCATCAAGAAAAATTTCTAGAGCCACGAGATTGATGGCTAATTTTCTCACGAGAAGAAGTTGAAGATTTGTATTTGCTGAAGCATTGAATGATGATGCAGACCTTTCGATAAGTGTATTCGGTAGATTATAAGTGGTATTATTCGACTTAAAAACATCTATGAGATTCATATTGTTTGATTTTGTTAACGATTTATAAATGTGAACTTCTAACAGATAATAACATCCGATTACCAATAGAGTCAGTAAGAGTAAGTATTTGTAAATTTTAAGAATATGACATTCCATTTTAAAAACAGAAATAAAAGAAAACATGTACGATTATTAGAATCCAATGGAAGTTTATTTATTGTTAAGTTCAACTGGCATGAAGAACAAGAAATCAAGAGCTGACTATCCCTATACTGTTCGTATCTAATTAAACCTTATCTTTCAACTTATTGAGTCATTATTAGTAAATTATAGGTTTATCTCTCACTCTCATCATTAAATCAAAATAAATACTGAAATTACCCTTAAATAGTCACTAGATTTATCCAGCTCACGTTCACTAATAACTACACACTAAGAAAATCTGGAGAATAATCAATGATAAAACGATTTTTAATGCTCTGATAAACGGGGAAAAGGTTTATGAATGTGCAACGCATAAAAAACCATTTTAAAACCATATTTTATGGTGCATTAGAAGAACGAAAAGAAAAAAGATTTATTGCACATTACAAATTCATCAAACTTTCTTTTTCTAGTGTTTGATCAGATAACTGCCATTCTTTTGTTCTTTTCACATAAGTTTAATGAATAAATAAAGAAATGTTTCGCACAAAAAACTGTGACATTCCAAGATGATTGATCTCAGAGAATAGTACCGACGAATTTATAATGCGTAACTAATTCATGCCATTATCGCGCCACATACTTATTTTGAAGTCATATTTCGCCATACGTGATTTTGAATAATGCGAATAAACACACTCATCACTCGAACAAGAAAAATCACTATCCCAATAAGAACGACGATGTTTACGGCAACGATAATCTTCGTCGGTATAACTTTCCTCAGCATTAATCTCATAAATTACATTTTGTCTTTTGAATTTCTTTTTAATTCGAGTGATAAAGCGGTCCGGATAACCCTCAATTTCCCATTTCGCTTGTAAAGTAGATAATTTTGGTAAACGGCTTAATGAAAATAATAATTCTTCACCACGAATATCTTCAAATTTTAAATGTTCAATATTAGAAAATACTTCATAAAACTGATCCATTTTAAACAAGTCATCGACTCCACGCCCCTTCACATATAATCTTTTAACCATTTTGTTTAAACGTTTGCATAATTCAGTATCATTAAAATATCTAATTAAATCATCTCGCCACACAGATAAAACAGATAATTGTGGCATTTGTTCGAATAGTTTTAGTACTAATGAACTATTTATACCGCGTATCCGGGAAAGATCTAAATGCTTCAAGTGAAATGGATTAATGATCTTTCTTAAACATTCAATCTCTTTCATCGTTAAAGACTTCGAATCCCCGTCTAACTGTAAATATTTAACGTTTGAAAAATAATCTTCACATTTTTTCTTCAATATTTCACAATATAACCTTAAATTTGTAACATTATCGAATATACTGCTATTGTTCGTGCAATTATTATGGTGTCTTTCGTAATTTGATTCTAATTCATACTTATTGGATACATAAGGTATTGTGTAAACGCAAATTGAATCATCCGCTATCGCATATTCAGTAAACCAATGATGTTCTTTTCGCCAAAAGTCACTTTGAAATTCTTCTAATTTAGGAATCATGATATCTAGTTCAACGTTATAACGCGAACTACTAAACTTAAACTGGAAAGTATTTAGAGATGGTAATGATGTTGTAATCAATTGTTCCCATCTACCAGCATCGATTAAATCCATTTCAATCGCAGATATTGTTAAATTTCTGAGATTAGGTGTGAATCTTACAAGTTGCTCAAAATCATCGAATGAAGCATATATAAAATCATCGATAATCAATTTTTTTAAGTAAGGAAACGGTTCGTTCGTTTGCTTATTCACCAATTTGTTGGAACTATACAGTCGACAAAGATGTAGATGTTCTAACATCGGTGCGTGCTGTGATAGCCAATAAAAATCATTAAAGTCACAGATATCGAGTGTTAAATTGGTAATTGATAAACTAATATTTTCGAGGTTCTTTGAACGTCCATGTAATCTCGATAGAGATAATGCTCGTAGTTCAGGAAACGATACCACCGAGAAGTCCAGCATGGCTACCCGATTAAACTCCCATGATGCAGTACCGATTGATAAAAAGTTCACCCACGCATTTGCTCTAAATTTTTGAAGACTTGTGAAATCTTCAAGTGGAAAAAATGATAGAAATGTATTGGTTCGAAGACGACCCGCAGGATCATTGTCTTCCGATAACGGTAGATTCAATGAATAAACTTGATCTTTTATTTTTGAATTTAGTAACATTTTAATACAGAAGTTGTCAAGTATTGATTTACCCAGATCTTCTTTTAAATTAATACACAACGGAATGTGTCGAATAAGATCATTAAAACGATGATTTAATTGATCAAACGAATGAAATAAATAAGGTGCATTGAGATATTCAAAGCATTGGATTAATATTTCATTTGGTAGTACTTCAAATTTCGTTACCATGTTAGCCAGATTGTCTACTTACTGTGCTATCGCCTATTAAGAAACGATTCAGCTTTTATACAGTGTGATGCAATGGAAAAAACCCAAAGAACGAGAGAATACTACGTTGGGTTATTATAGGTAAAGCATTGGAGAAAAAAAGGACGAATGATAATTTATATTTTTATTTCTATATTTTAACAAATGATTTTGTCGGAATAACATGTTTATTTATAAATTAAAATCAAAACGAAATAGATCACATTGTAACTGAGCGAATAGAATTGTTTGAATGTTTGGATTGAGATCAGTGATATTATTTTGCACTTCATTACATGCACCTGGCCAACGTTGAATGAAGAAGACATTCAATTCATTTATAGCATTTGATGGTTCATGTGTGATGTGAAGACCAGTGGCAGCTGCATCTAATAACAACCGATAATCGTCCATATAAACTGTTTGAATGCCCCATTGATTATCAAGAAGTGTTTTCGCAAATTGAAATCGAGCGAGAAGACCAACGAAGGACGCTGGTGTATGAACAAGAAGTGGATGAGTGATACTTTCAGATAATTCAACTTGGATTTTAATTAATTCCGAGGTTGATATTGGTTGTCGAATGTAGATGATAACGGAAAGTGATGATCCATCATATGTATAACCATTTGTTAAACCATCTTGACCAGAAATCAATTCATTAAATGATTCAATTGATGTTTTGACATTGTTAATTAAAACTTTAGTTGCAGGAAAAACATTTCGAAGTTGAATTTCATATGAACGTAACTTAGGAAATGTTGAAAATGAACCCGATGCTGGTGATATAACAAAATTGAGAATATTGTCTGAAACTGTATATTCAAAATGAGTAATAGCAGTTGTCGATTGAGACGATTGTTGATAATCAAGAGTTATACCATCATCTTCATAGACATAACCTTTGCCTTGTGATGATCCACCAACGAGTGTATAAAGAAGAAGTTTCGATGGAATTCGTTGTGCTTGACCAAGTCGATCTCGAGATGATTTTGGTTGTGGTAATAATGGAATTATTGAACCAACTCTAGCATAAACAGGCATTTCATCGAGTGTAAATGATTGATTAGTTTCGATTGAAAGATCATGAGTAAAGAAATTCACCCATTGACAATCAGGTGGAAACCAAATTGGCCAATTCTCAACTAAACCTGTTTCATTACTAATCGGCCGAGTAATCGGTGAAACAAATATATCTTCACCAAACAAGTATTGATTGGAATATTTATAAGCTTCGTCATATTCAGGATAAGAATAATACAATGGTAAAACAACAGATAAACCTGTGTCATAAGTACGTCGAGCTGCAGTATATAAATAAGGAACAAGTGTTTGTCGAAGTCGAGTAAATCGAGCGAGATTTTTCTGTGAAGTCCATGGAAATGTCCATAATCGTCGATCGACATTAGCATTTTTATTACAATGTGTTCGAAACATTGGTGAAAATGCTCCCCATTGAATCCATCGAATATAAAGTTCAGGATCTGGTTGTGTCATATGTCCACCTAAATCATGACTCCAATAACCATATCCAACATTAGCAGCTGTTGCTGTAAATCGTGGTTGAAATGAAAGTGTATCCCATGATGGATAAACATCACCAGAAAAACCAATTTGATATCGATGATTTCCTAGACCACCCCAACGATGTAAAATAATCGAACGATTTCGACCAAAATATGAATCAGTAGAAAATAAATAATTCAACCAAAATGTTGGATTCGTAAATGAGATATGTTGAGTCCAACCTTGTTCACCTTGTTGCCAATCTAACCACCATAAATCAACGCCTGCATCTTGTAATTCATGAAGAACAATATCGAACCATGCTTGAATAAATTTTTTATCCGTTACATTAAATGGAACATAACGACCAGTCGAAGGATCGATGCCCATTGTTTGTGCCATTTCAGGATATTTTTCTTCCCACAATTGAATACCTGATGCAGGATGAAGATTCAATGTATTTTTCAAACCTAATTGTTTGCACCATTGAAAGAATTTCTGATGATCAGGAAAAAGATGTCTGTCAAATGTATAACCAGACCAGCCGATTTCTTGTCCAGCTTGATCTTTTGTACCATTATATGCTAATTTATAAAAAGTCAAATGCCAATCCATATCGGTCACAATAACGTCCAATGGAATATCATGTTGAAGATATTCAGTAACAATTTCTCGTTGATCATATTCACTGTAAGCCCAATATCGACTGAAAAACACACCGAAAATATAACGTGGTGGAAGTGGAATAGAACCTGAAAGACGAGTGAATTCATAGAGAGCTTGTTTATACGCATGACCATGTCCAAAGAAATACAAATCTTGTGAAGTTTCTGATGAATAATAACAAGAGTTCGATTCAGCATAACAACAACCACGAGATTCACATTCTTCTTTGCTAGTATCACGTGTTGCACCACAATTTCGTCGTTCATCAACAGGTACTGCTTGACATTGAGCTAAATCTGCTCGTGAATATCGTTTATTAACAATCCATGGCCATTGAACATCATCATCGAATTGTGGTCGATGTGTATCATCGATAATTGCATATCCACGACGAGAAATAACACCATAAGCACAATGAAGATCATCATGATATTGATATCGACAATCTAATTCTAATTTTGAACTACTTTGTCCATCCAATGTTCGAATAGTACCAAGAAGATTGCCATCAAATTCTTCGTCTGGTATTGCGTTCCAAACAATGGTTTCATTCAATCGAAGAGTCACTCGAATATTATGTTGACTAAATGTTGTTGTTACATTTCGTCGATAATCCAATGTAAGATAATCTGTTTGAATACGTAAATGAGTATCGTTTTTAGTTACATTAAATGCAGGTGGAGTCGGTTGTATTCGACGAGATTGAACGATCCAGGTTTTTGAATCAACGAATTCTTTCGTTGGTGACCATTCGAGACGAATCAACTGAGGTGATAAAATACTAAATCGAGCTAGACCTTCGTATACAATCGTTGAAGCTATTGACACATGAAACAAACACGTCAACCACAACATGTGAAGAAAATAGAGAAAATAGTTTTTTTCATTCGTTCGTTCGTTCGTTCGTTCGTTCGTTCTATTTGGTTTTATATCGAAGTAAAACAAAGGCAATCGATATTATCGAAGAATATCTATCGAAAACAAAATTAGCTCGACTGTCTAAACTATTTGACACATCGTCATCGAATAAGATCGGTAGTAAATCTTTGATCGTATCATAAAAGTCAACAAATTCTGTTTGACTTTGACAAACTGGTCGATTACAATAAGAATATAATTTCTGCATTTTCCATGCACTTGTCCATACAAAAGTACGTTGCATGTAAACGCCACCAACTGAATTCATACGATGACAATTTCCTTGAGTTATTAAACATCGTTTACTTTCGTCAAATCGATTTTCATCTGCAGACACTTGGCAAATTTCTTCATCACCGCAGATTTTGTCAAAACAAGTTGTATGTTGACTCCCGATATTCTTATCATATACAGTAAAACCTCTCTATAGTGAACACTAATGGGACCGTCAAAAAAGCGTTCACTATGAGAGGTGTTCACTATATAGAGGTGTCGTTTTGAATGTGTTCATAAATAACTATATATTTAGCTCATAG
>Ga0209935_1001061_pt1 | contig 50226 bp, 42 predicted proteins | sample ThiBio_1000_plan_2_FD_183958 | JGI IMG/M metagenome (GOLD analysis project Ga0209935, IMG submission 183958) | Wastewater bioreactor microbial communities from Cape Town, South Africa - Thiocy_cont_1000_plan (SPAdes) | ecosystem: Engineered > Bioreactor > Thiocyanate-remediating >... | reverse complement strand
AATGGCGGAGCGACCGGCAGTTTCGCCGGGGATATTGAGAACAACAGCGCCCTGGTTTTCAATCGAACCGGCTCTCTGACCTACTCGAGTGTGCTGAGCGGCACGGGAACAATGGAGAAGAGAGGTGCTGGAACCCTGATCCTTGCCAGAGCGAATACGTTGACTGGCTCCGCCACGGTCAGCGAAGGCGTTTTGCAGATCGGTGACGGGGGAACGAACGGGGAGTTGAATGCGAATATCGCAAACAGCGCGTCGGTGGTCTTCGCCCGTAGCGATGACTCCACCTACGGTTCTGTCATCAGCGGAAGCGGCGCCGTGACCAAGCAGGGCGCGGGCGTGCTGACCTTTAGCAAGAATCAGACCTATACCGGAGCGACGACGATCAGCGAGGGCACGCTGAGGCTCGGCAATGGCGGCGTCGCCGGGAACCTGAGCGGAAGCGTCACGAATAATGGCATCCTGGCCTTCAATCGCAGCGATTCGTTGACGTTTTCCAATACCATCAGCGGCACAGGCGGGGTGAAGCTGGAGAGCGGCACATTGACGCTCAATGGTGCGAACACCTTTACCGGCGGGGCTCAGGTCACCGGGGGCACTCTCATTGTCGGGAGCAGCGGCGCGTTGGGAGTCAGCGCGTACGCCAATGCCGTGTCCGCCACGGGAGCGGGCTCCAAGGTACTGGTGAACTCGGGCGTCACGCTTTTGAAAGCCATCGGGTTCAACGATGGCGCCACCCTGGAAAACAAGGGAACGGTCAATGCATCCTTTGGAACGTCCTCCAGCGGATCTGGCGGTGGAATCCTGATCAATACCGGTGCGATCAATGCAAGCTCCTGGAGCGCAGCGTACATCCAGGACGGTATCGGAACGGTGACAAACACGGGGGGCACCTTGAAGGGAACTGGCTCCGGGAATTATGGCGTGGAGATCCGGCAGGGAGGCACGGTGCGCAATGAGTCGGCCGGAACGATCCAGGGCGACTCGGGCATCGTGGGAGGCCAGACCGTGTCGGGCGATCCCGCTCTCAGCGCCACGACGGTTCAGAATGTCGGCGCCAGCACGATCAAGGGTTCCAAGTATGGGATTAATCTCTTCTCAGGCGGCACAGTGACCAATGACGATGGCAGTCAGATCACCGGACAGAATAATGTCGGCGTTAATGTGAGCGGGGGCTCGGGATCAGTCAGCAATCTCGGCGCCTCGAAGATCACCGGAAAGAGCGATGGCGTCCTGCTTGCGAGAGGGGGCTCGGTCCTCAATGAAGGCACGATTGCCGGGACAAATGCGATCCGGGTCCAAAATTCATCCCTCGCGATCCTGACCAACAAAGGCACGCTCACGGGGAATGTCTCTCTGTCCAACTACGGGCATACGGTGCAGATGTACTCCGGCTCCAAGGTCACGGGGAACTTGAATATGGGAACGAGCTCAAGCGCAACGCTGGAACTCAATGCTGCGGCCGATGCCGTTTATTCGGCAGTGGTGACCGGAACGACGACCTTCTCCGGGGTATTGAAGAAGCTTGGTTCGGCGACATGGACACTCGACAAAAACCTGAACGGCGTGGCGTCCACCGATATCCAGGCCGGAACATTGAAGGTGAACTCCGCGCTGAGCGGCAGCACCACGGTGCGCTCGGGTGCGACGCTTGGAGGCGCCGGCACGCTTTCCGGAGCCGTGACTGTGGAAAACGGCGGCATTATCGCAGCGGGAAACAGCCCCGGCGTCCTCACGGTCGGTTCTCTCGACCTGAATAACAGCTCGATCCTGAACTACGAACTCGGCAATCCCTCCAGCGATCGTATTGACGTAACCGGTCTGCTGAATCTCGACGGCATCCTTAACGTTATCGCAACGACAGGGTTTGGCGCGGGCACTTATCGCCTCTTCAACTACGGATCTCTGGCCAATGATGGTCTCGTCTTCGGCAGCGTGGCGATGCCTTTTGAATACCAGGTCGACCTGAGTACGCCGGGGCAGATCAATCTGATCGTCACCGCGGCCGAGTGGCAGTATTGGGATGACAGCCAGACGACGCCCAATGATACGATCGAAGGCGGCTCGGGAGTCTGGGATACGGGCACGACCAACTGGACGAGCTCAAGCGGCAATGCCAACTCCGCCTGGAACGGCTCGGTGGGTGCGGTTTTCAAGGGTGCGGCGGGTACTGTGACGATTGCCGATGGGGCCACGATCGCGACTCCGGCGATGAGCTTCCAGGTCGATGGCTATACCATCGCCGCGACCGGTACGGGAAATCTCCAGTTGGCAGGAGATGGCGTGATCGAAGTCTTTAGCGGCGCGACTGCGGAAATCAGCGCGAGGATCACGAGTGGGCGGCTGGATAAACGTCAGGGTGGGACGCTCATTCTCTCCGGCGAAAACACCTACGCTGGTGGGACGACCATCTCGGCGGGAACGATCTCGGCTCAGAACGACTCTGCGTTGGGGACGGGTGCGGTGACGATTGCCAATGGGGCGACCCTTTCCGTCGATACGGCTCAACTCGGGATCGGCGGCCTCAGTGGCGTCGCGGGTTCCCAGGTCATCCTGGACAACGGCAATGCCCTGGGCATCGACCTGGCTTCCGGCACCTCAACTTTCGCGGGAGACATCACAGGTTCGCTCTATGGCTTCCTGGTGAAGCTGGGGGCGGGCACCCAGGTGCTGAGCGGCAATAACACCTTTGCCGGGCAGGTCGATGTCTTTGGCGGCGAACTCGTCTTTGCCAGCAATACAGCCCTGAGCGCCAATGCCTATCTCGCAGCGCAGTTCGGACAGGCGACCATTGATGGAGTCGACCTCACCGTGGCCCAGCTCCTCGGCAGCACGGGGTCCATCCTGTTGGATGGCGGTTCGCTGACTCTAGGGGGAGTCAATTCGGTAAATACGTTTGGCGGTACAGTGAGCGGATCGGGCGCCTTGATCATGGATGGCGGCAATGCCTCCACGCAGACTTTATCGGGAGCCAATACCTACAGCGGAGGCACCACGGTGAAGAGTGGCACACTGTCCCTGTCCGGCAACGGTTCACTCCTCTCGACGGGCGCACTATCAGTGGATACGAACGGTACATTCAATATCTCGGCACTGAGCGGCAGCTCTACGGCCGTGGGCGACTTGTCCAACGCGGGAAACATCGTTCTCGGGGCGAAAAACCTGATCTTTGGCGCGGCTGGCAACACGACGCTCGCCGGAAGCATCGCGGGAACCGGCGGGCTGACCAAGCAGGGGGCTGGGACGGTCCGCGTCACCTCGGCCAATCTTTATAGCGGCGGTACCACCGTCAATGCAGGGGTGCTCGAAACCGCCAACACTGCGGCTCTCGGTGTCGGCGCGCTGACCTTGGGAGGCAATGGAACGGTCGCTCTTGATAGCGGCACGACCCTATCGGTCCAGGCCCTCCATTGGCAGAGTGGTGGAACGTTCCGGTTCTCGCTGGGCTCGGTCGCTGCGTCGACGTCGTATGTCTTGATCAGTTCTTTGCTTTCGCAGGGTGGTGCGGGAGTGTTTAGCTTTACCGATGGAGGCTTCCAGGGGAATACGACCTATGATTTGCTCACCTTCGACAGCACCTCGGCGGTCGATGCGTCGCTGTTCACCGCCAACACGGTCTCCGGGTTGGGCGGTATCTTCGCCGTCCGGGATAATGGCGACGGAACATCGACCCTCACCGTCCGCTACAGCGGCAGCGCGCAGAGCAATGTGATCAATAACTACGCTCCCGACTGGACTCCGCGTAATGCAGATTTCCTTGTTAATGGAACTGTCCAGTCTTTCGCGGGCAATCAGCAGGTGAACTCACTCACCTTCGGAAATGGTGCGGCTCTCGACATCCTTGGGCTGCTCCAGGTCACATCGGGACAGCTCAATGTGCCTCAGGGTCTGGCTTCCATTTCCGGGGGCTACCTGTTTCTGCCAGACGCTCTGATCAAGCTCGGTGCGGGACAACTCAACCTCCTCGGCTACGTGCTGGCCAGTGGCAATGGCTCCGTGCAGGACGGCGCGCTCTCGGTCAATGGCGTGCTCCAGCTCAGGCAACTGCTCGTGCAATTCGGCGCAATGCTGAAGGGCGCAGGAACGCTCATCGGTGATGTGATCAACCAGGGAACCGTGGCGCCCGGCAGTTCGCCGGGGACATTGACCATCGCGGGCAACTTCACCCAGACCGGTACGGGCGATTTGCAGATCGAGGTGGCGAGCATGAGCGTATTTGATCAGCTGGTCGTCACGGGAACAGCCACCCTCGGCGGGACGCTGGACGTGCAGAGCTACGATGGATTCCAGTTTGCCTACGGTCAGCAGTTTAGCTTCCTGCAGGCTGGCAGGATCACAGGGAGCTTTGATTCGATCACGATGCCTGATCCGGGAATCTTCCGCGGTCGGTTCCTTAGCGATGGAACCACGGGCACGCTCTTGGTGGCGCCGACCAGCTACACACTTGTGGCGGAAACGCGGAACCAGCGAAACGTGGCGCGGGCGCTCGATGGCTACATCAGCGCGACGAGCGGAGACCGGGAGGCGGTGAGCATTGCGCTCGATCTCCAGACGGCGGAGCAATATCCTGCGGCGTTTGACGCGATTGCGCCGGGTTACTACGAGACGCTGACCGATACGACGATCGAGCAGGCGACGGCACAGAGTCAGTTCGTCGCCCAGCGCCTCAGTGCGGTGCGTCTGGGCGCGCGCGGCTTTCAGGCCATCGGGATCGAGGCTCCCCTCGTCAATGATCGCAATGGAAAGAACGTACTCGATGCCAAGGACGGAAAGGACCTGCTCACTCCCGCGCCGGATAACAAGTGGGGCGTGTGGGCGCTCGGCAATGGCATTTTCTCCAAGGTGACAAACGTCAGCCAGCTCCCGAACTATCGCTTCCAGAGCGGTGGCTTCTTCGTGGGTGCGGACTACTCGTGGAGCGAGAACTTCGCCACGGGGGTCTTTGGCGGGTATCAGGGCACGTATGCAAAGTACGGCAACGGCAGCATGTCGTCGGTGAACTCCGCGCTCTTCGGTGGTTATGCGACCTATCAGAATGGCGGCTTCTACAGCGATGCCATCCTGAGCGGAGGGTACAATGGCTACATCGCCAAGCGTGCCATCCAGTTCAGCACGGTCGATCGCACGGCGAGGGCGAATCCGGATGGCGGCCAGTTTTCGACCTATCTCGATGCGGGATACGACTGGCGGGTGGGAGGGTTCACCTTTGGTCCGCTCGTGAGCGCACAATATACGTACGCGGGCATCGCACCGTTCTCGGAGACAGGGGCCGACAGTCTCGACCTCCGGCTCGAGCAGCAGAATGCCAACAGCCTTCGGACGAATGTCGGCGGACGTATTGCCTACACCTGGAATGCCGGATCGCATGTCGTCCTGATCCCCGAGGTGCGCATGTTCTGGCAGCACGAGTATCTGCAAAACTCGACCGCCATCGGCGCGAGTCTCGACGGCGGCGCGGGGGATTCCTTTGACTACATGACCACCGTGCCGGGACGCGATAGCGTATTTGTCGGGGCGGGCGTGAGCGCGCAGTTCGGCGAGGATTTCAGCGCCTTCGTGTATTACAATACGGACTTCGGCCGGCAGGATTACATGAGCCAGATGATCTCCACCGGCCTCGGCTGGAAGTTCTAGGAATCAGGCGACGCTCTGCCGGATCAACCCACGGAAGACTCCGGCAATGGAAACCGACTCGGCGGGGACGGAGAGATCCGGGTACTTCGGATTACTCGCGCGGAGGGTGACTGTTTCCTTGTCGAGGTAGATATGCTTGAGCGTCGACTCGTAGGATTCGCCGACGAGGACGGCGGCGATTTCACCCTGGCGGGCCTCGAGGCCTGGGCGCAGGAGCACCTTGTCCCCATCGAGGATGCCGTCGCCGATCATCGAGTCGCCCTTCACGCGGAGGAGAAAGTCGCCATCGCGGTATGGGAAAAGCTCTTCGGGTTCCACGAAATCATCCGCCTGCTGGAGCGCCTCGGTGAGGGGACCGGCGGGAATGAATCCGAGAAGGGGCAGGCCGCCCGCGCCGATGGCCATGCGACCTTGTGGCGTGAGTCGGGCTACGCGCGAGCGGCCGCGGGCGCCGCCTCCCTGCAGAAGCAGGAAGCCCTTGCGCTCCATGAGATGCAGAGTGGCAGTGAGACTGCTCTCGGCGGCATAGCCGAGGTTGCGCACCAGGTCGCTGACGAAAGCCGGCTCGTGTCGTCGCTCCAGATTCAGGATGGCTCGGGCGATCCGTTCATGCGTGGGCGTCAACGATGATGTGCGCATATCGTGTATATTCACGAGCGCGGCGCGATTGGCAAATGCTTTTCTTCGCAAACTTCACGGAATGCGATTGTCACGGGAACGTTACAATGCTTTTAGTTGTGCAGGGAAATTTTTCAGGGAGGGTTTCAAGGGTATGCCACAGGCAAAATCTGGCAGCAAAAACGAGGTGAGTTTTCGCAAATCACGGAAGGAAATCCGGGCGGAGCTTCGGCGTTTGATCAAGAGCGATGGTATGCCAGAAAGTTTGCCAGAGTCGAAAGCCGAGATAGCCTCTGCGGCCAGTGCAAAAAATTCACACGATTCTCACGCATCCCGGCGGTGCGCATAAAGACGAGTTCCTGGCCTGCTGCGTTCTCGTCGCTCTGACCCAGGCTCCGATCATCCGGCGCGAGCCGACCGCTGAAGAACTGGCCGATCCCGGGATTGCCGTGGTCGATGTTGGGCATGAGCACACGCCCGGTCTTCACAATTTCGATCACCATCAGTTCCCGGCGGATCACCCTCCGGTCTGCTCGCTCTCGCTGGTGCTCGAGCATCTGGGACTGCGCGAGGATGCACGGGTGTTTTGCGACTGGCTGGAGGCGGCGGAGTGGTTCGATTCGCGCGGTCCGCACGAGACAGCGAAGTGGCTGGGGGTCTCTCGGGAAACGCTGGACCGGCTCATCTCGCCGGTGGACATCACGCTCCTGCGCCGTTTTGCCCAGGGCGCGCGGTTTGATGCGGCGGACGCCATCTGGCAGGTGATGCGCATGGTCGGCGAGGACCTGCTCGAGTATGTGCGTTCCCTGCGCGAGAGATTGGATTTCATCGGCCGTCATGCCGAGGTATGGGAATTTTCGGTGGAGGGAGCGGAAACGCTGCGGGTGTTGTACCTGCCGCGCACGACTCCCCGGGTGGATGAGCCATCATTCGGCCTAGATCGTTACATCCAGGCCCAGGGGCTGGAGATTGCCGCCCTGGTTTATCCAGACCGCCGGGGAACGGGGTACGGACTGTCGCGGCATAATGATCATCGAGGCTTCGATTTCACCCGTCTGATCGGACACGACCTCGTCCACTTCGCCCATTCCCGAGGCTTTGTAGCCAAGACCTCGGCCACCACAGCCGATGATCTGAAGCTCCTGCTCTCCCTGGCCCGGGCCTCATCGGAATCCCTGGCATAAAGCTTGACCCTTGCGATCCTGCGGGGTTCTTCTCGGGCCATGGCCGATGTCTTTGTAACGACCAAGAATAAGTCGTGGTTCGAACGTATTAGCTCGGCGATAGCCGGGGTGGTGGGCGGCGTGGTTCTGGTGGCCATCGCTTTCGGATTGCTAAGCTGGAACGAGGTGCGGGCGGTCAATCGCTCCCGCACGCTCGCCGTCGGCGAAAAGGAGGTCATCGATGCCGCCGCCGCGCCGGTGGACCCGGCCAACAACGGCCGGCTGGTGCATGTCACCGGAGCGGTCTCGGCCTCCGGACCGGCGGTGGATTCACTCCTCGGTGTTTCCGCCGAGGCGCTCCGCCTCAGGCGCTCGGTCGAGATGTACCAGTGGAAGGAGGAGTCCTCCACGGAGCGTAAGCAAAAAATCGGCGGCGGTGAAGAGGAGGTGACCACCTATACTTACAAGAAGGTCTGGTCCTCCGAGCCGATCGATTCCTCGAGTTTTCAGCAGGAAAGCAACCATCAGAATCCCGCCGCGATGCCGATCGCGACGGAGGATTTTTTCCCCGGGGAAGTTGACCTGGGAGATTTTGCGCTCACGGATTCCCTGCTTTCCCAGGCGGATAAGTTTGAGAAGTTCCCTATCAAGTCCGAGAGCATCGCTGCGACTTCGGAACTGGAGCGCATCGGCAAGGTTTCGGTCGTGGCCGGTTCCTATTATGTCGGGCCGGATCCGCAGAAATCGACAATCGGCGACTTGCGCGTGGCCTTTGAGATCGTTCCGCTGGGAGACGTAAGCGTGCTGGCCCGGCAGGTGGGAGATACTTTTGAGCCCTTCTCGGTGCGGGACATCGGTTCCATCGAGACGCTCTACCTCGGGAATGTGAGTGCCCGGGAGATGTTTGCCGGAGAGCGGGCTGCCAACTCCACGCTCACCTGGATCCTGCGCGGGGTGGGTTTTGTTCTCATGTTTGTCGGTCTGCTGGCGATTTCCGCGCCTTTGCCTGTGATCGCCAGCGTGCTTCCGCTCGCGGGTGACCTGATCGGAGCCGGTGTGGCCTTGGTGATGTTCTTTGTCGCGCTGGCGCTGACGATCGGAACCATCGCCATCACCTGGATTGTCGTACGGCCCCTTCTTGGCATCGGCTTGCTCATCCTGGCAGTCGTCGCAGTCGCGGGCGGAGTCTGGCTGCTGCTCAGGCGCCGCCAGAGGAGGCTCCTCGGAGCATGACCCCGGGCAGGCGGCCCCGCTGGCCCTGGATCACGCTGCTGATCCTGCAGGTGCTCCAGTTGCTCACCCTCATTCCGTGGCTGCCGATGGCGGGGCTGTCCGTCATGGCCTTCGATGCTCCGGGCTCCACCCGGATGTGGCAGCCGTGGCTGTTCGTCGGGCTCCTATGGTCCTATCCCGTCTGGCTTCTGCTCGCGGGGATCGGAGCCTGGGTGCTGTGGGCGTTTCACAAGAACTCCGCCTCGATCGCTCTGGCCGGGCTTTTTACTCTGCCTGTCCCGATCTTGTTGGGAATCGTTCTCATCTGGAATAGTTAATGCCCTAAAGTGTTAGATTTTTCGGCGCGGGATTCATAATAATCTTGCAACCGGTTGGGAAGCTGGCAGAGAAGCGCGATACTTATGAAACGCATCCTTTTCCCCTTCGTAGTTGCCGCCGTGGCGGCCTTCACTCAGGTGTCGTCCGCCCGTGCGGGCGATCAGGATTTTACCGTTCACAACAAGACGGGCGTGGAGATTCACGAGCTCTACGTCTCTCCGCATTCCTCCAATGATTGGGAGGAGGATGTCCTCGGCAAGGACAAGCTGCCCGACGGCGAGGAGCTCGACATCACGTTCAGCCCGAAAGAAAAAGCCGATGAGTGGGATCTCAAGGTTGTCGACAGCAAGGGCAACAGCATCACCTGGGAAAATCTCAAGCTGACCGAGATCACCGACGTCACTCTGTATTTCAAGGACGGCGAGGCTACGGCAGTGACGCAGAACGGCAGCAACTAACACTCCGCATCTCTTTTTGTCCGTCCCTGGCTGGGCCCCAATGACCGGGGGCGGACAACGGAGATGATATCGCTGGGAAAGGTGTTTCTTTTCCGGCAAGCGGTTGCATCCCGCCCGAGTCGGGCGTAAAATCACCACGCAGATGGCGAACGGTGACTCTCCCTCGGACCCGATCTACTCAGATCCGGTGTTTCAAATGGCGATGCAACAATTTGAAGTGATCGCTGATCACTTGCAGATACCGGAGGGGACCCGACGACGGTTGATCTATCCGAAGCGCGCCGTCTCCGTCGCCCTCCCCATCGAGCGGGACAACGGCGAGGTGCATGTCTTTCACGGCTACCGTGTGCAGCACCATCTCTCGATCGGCCCGACCAAGGGCGGCACGCGGTATTCCCCGGACCTGACGATCGGAGAATCCGCCGCTCTCGCGGTCTGGATGAGCTGGAAGTGCGCTCTTGCTGGTCTCCCATATGGCGGTGCCAAAGGGGGAATCCGCGTCGATCCTCACAGCCTGAGCCGCCGGGAACTCGAGGTCCTCTCCCGACGCTACATGCAGGAGATGATTCCTTTCGTGGGGCCGCAGATGGACGTGATGGCTCCGGACATGGGCACCAACGAACAGGTGATGGCCTGGTTCATGGACACGTACTCCGTACACATGGGGTGCGCTCTTGGTGAGATCGTGACGGGCAAACCCGTGTCGCTCGGCGGCGTGCAGGGGCGTCGCGAGGCGACTGGCCGGGGAGTCATTTACCTCATCGAGCGAGCACTCAACATGCTCAAGATCGCGCCCACCGAATGCACGGCCATCGTGCAGGGATTTGGCAACGTGGGATCAGTGACAGCGGCGGGGCTCGCCTATAAATCCGGGATGAAGGTAGTCGGCCTGAGCGACCACACCGTGGCTCTCTACGATCCGAATGGCCTCGATGTCGCGGCAGCGGACCGGCATGTCGCCGTGCATGGAGTGCTCGAGGGGTTCGAGCAGGGAGAACGGGTTGATCCCAGGGAGTTTCTCACCCTTCCGTGCGACGTGCTCGTGCCTGCCGCCGTGGAGCGTGTCATTACGGAAGAAAACGCGGGACGGCTGAAGTGCCGCATCCTGGCCGAGGCGGCCAATGGCCCGACCACGCCGGATGCCGACAAGATTCTCGATCAGCGTTGGGATGAGCTGTTTGTCATTCCCGACATTCTCTGCAACGCGGGCGGCGTGATCGTTTCCTACTTTGAGTGGGTGCAGGATCTGCAGAATTTCTTCTGGTCCGATGTCGAGATCACCGACCGGCTCTATCGCATCCTGGAGACCGCATTCACCGCGATGGTGAAGCGGTCCAAGGAGCGCCGCATCCCGCACCGTACGGCGGCGGTATCGCTCGGGGTGGAGCGTGTACTCGCCGCCAGACAGGCGCGGGGCATTTTCCCTTAAGCGGGCTGGATCAGGCTTCTTCCTCGTTTTTCTCCGGGAAGTCGGGGAAGAAGGCCGGGATCGCCAGGGCGGTGCCGATCGCCACGAGGGTGGTCGCACCGATGATGAGGTTTTCCAGAGCCAGCTCCACCGGAGGAAGCGAGCCGGGCACCTGATTGTTGTTGATCATCAGGAAGATGGCATACAGGCCCTTGGCCGCGAGGCTGCCGGGCACCATCGGGATGCTGCCCACGATCGCCAGCACGGGGCCGCGCAGCGAGAGGGCGTCCTCCCACCACCAGCGATTGAGCGAGGCAATCAGCAGGCTGCCGAAGAACGAAGCCGCCGGCAGTCCCAGGTGAAAGATATCCTGGCAGAACGTGCGCGTGGCCAGCGCCAGCATGCCGGAGATGAAGCCCACCCAGAGGATGCGGGGTGTGCAGTTGAAGAGTACGGCGAATCCCAGGGCGGAGACGCCGCCGAAGAATGCCTGATGAACGATGTGGCGTATGATTTCGTCAGTGCTCATGGCAGTGGGATCAGGGTGATGATGCGCTGGGCCAGGATGAGACCCAGGCTGAGGAAGAGCAGGATGAACATGATGCGCACCACGCGGGCCGCCGCGAGGCTGGGCTTCCCGTGCAGGATGTCGAGCTGGGCGTTGAACATGGCCGTGCCGGGAACCAGCAGGAGGGTGGCGGCGACGGTGGCGAGCTCCCACTTTGTGGAATGAACCAGCCGACTGCCCAACCCGGCGATGAAGGCCGAGGTGAAGGCGACCGATGTCACCATGAGGTAGAAGTTCAGGTGCTTGTGCAGCATCGTGTGGCGGAGCCACTGGCCCACGGCCGTGCCGAGGCAGGTCGGGATGAAGACGACCCACTCCACGCGCCAATCCGAGAGGATCAATCGACCGAACCCGGCGCAGGCGAGGCCCGTGGCGAGCGCGACGACCCACACCGGATATTTCTTGGTGGTTGTCGGCACGTCCTTGAGGACCTTCTTCGCAGCAGCGAGGTCGAGTGTTCCGTCCTGGATATGCTCCACCAGTTTACGCAGGGAACTGGCGATACGGAGGTTGGTGCCGTGTTCGCCGACCTTGCCCATGTGGGTGTAGGATTCGGTGCCACGACGCAGGGTTACGATGAGTGCTGCGTGCTGGGCGTATACTTCTGCCTCGGTGCAGCCTAGCCCTTTGGCCGCATCGATAATGCTGGAGTGTACCACGTCCGTTGTCGCTCCCGCCTGCATCAGGCCGCGTCCAATCGCGGTCGTCAGCCGGGCGATATCTGCCAACGGAGGCGGATTGATCGCTGAATCTGTCACAGCCATCCAGAATATCACTTTCCTGATCCGTCCCCAATCCGATTTCCTCGCCCTCCCTTGCTCAATGCATCTGGTTTTTTGCGCTGGCTTTTGGCGGCGGGGCGAGTCTAGTACCCTTTTGGCAAATCCGTTAACCACAACCGATTCCGGGAATGAGCGAAGAAAAGGGAAACGAAGAGAAACCGCAATCGTCCGCAGCAGGGGTGCCTGGGGACAAGAAAGCAACCCCTGAAAGCGATAGCGGAGGAGAGCGCAAGGGAATCCCTGTCGCCAAGACCAAGCCGTCGGACGACGACGCTCCCGTAAAGATCGAAAATCTCGGAACGGTGCGCAGGCCGACCGGCTCCGCCAAGGCCAAGGCCAAATTTGCCCCCGCCCGCCCGGCTCCCAAGGAAGAAGAGCCCAGGGAGGAGTGGGAGGAGCCTGCTGGCACCTCTCCCAGGCCGGCTCAGGAGGAGGCCCCCGAGAATCGCCGTCCGGCTCCGGAAGAGCAGGCTGCGGCGTTTGGAAAATCCTTCCTGCGCACGACGAAGAAGGTGCTCTTCATCAACCTGAAGCTGGTCTACGTGCTCGCTGCGGCGATCATCCTGGCCGTGTGGCTGCAGTCGGCCTCCTATGATGCCGGAGTGATCGAGGGGCGGCGTCTCGCGAACAAGGAGGCTTCCTTTGATGGGGTGGAACTGGACCCCGCTTTTGCGGCCAAGCTCAACGCTGCGCTTTTCAAGTTGCGCAATGGCAACGCCGCCGAGAGCCTGGAGGAACTCAAAACCCTCCAGACGCAATGGCCGTCGGTCGTCTCGATGCATTATCTCGTCGCTCTCGCCGCGCTGGAGAACGGGAATGAGGAACTGGCCGCTTCCAAGGCCGAGGAATCCATAGCCAAGAGGCAGCGGGTGTCGGATTCCCTGGCTCTTCTCGCTGTGATCGAAAGCCAGAAAGCGGCCCGGCGGGACAAGTTCGTCCTGGGAAATCCGGTCAAGCGTGCGGAAGAATATCTGCGCCGCTCCATCGCCGCCGATCCAGCCAATCCGTATCCCCATTTTGAGCTCGCCTCGGTGCTTCGCTACTCCGGCAAACGTGCGGAGGCGCTCGAGGAAGTGCGCGCCGCCATGGCGCGGCTGAGTGCGGTGGACAGCCACCTCGTGATGGACATCACCGAGCAGATCATGGAGCGCGAGACCATGCCCGACAATCAGCTCCCGGCAGACATCGGAACGACCGACAATGTGCAGAAACTCGTTCCGGCAGCCTATGTGGCGATGCGCCGCGGCAACTTTGACCGGGCGGTGGAGTTGTTGAGCGAGGCCCGGCAGGGGATGACTCCCGATATCTTCGTCTACGTGGTCAACGATCCGGCGCTGCGCCGCTTCCGGAACGAACCCAAGATCCAGCCGTTCTTTGCCCAGTAAAGGGGCGGCTGGTCAGCGAATGGTGGGCTGCTTGCCAGAGAGGCTGGCGAGAAGCGCGAGCGGACCTTCAAAGGGTCCGTTCTTTTTGCCGGGCAGGTGATTGCTGGTGATGGTCACCGAGACGCCGACCGGCACGGAGGCATAAAGATCAACGACATCGCGGGAGCGCATGCGGATGCAGCCGTAACTCACCGGGCGGCCGAGCTGCTTTTCCACCGGAGTACCGTGGATGTAGATGCCGCGTTCGCGGGCGTTGGCATTTTGTCCCTCGGTGCCTTCCAGCCAGAGGATGCGGGTGACGATGGGATCGCGGCCCGCAGCATTGACCTGGAGGATTTCTCCGGTCGGCTGGCGGTGCTTGAAGACGGCTCCCTCGGGCAGTCCTCCGCCCAGCTTGCTGCACACGCGGAGGCGTCCCAGCGGCGTGCGATAGGAGTTGTAGCTATCCCCGACGCCGTAGCGGGAGGTCGAGATGACGTATTTCTTGAGCACCTCGCCGCCGGCGACCAAGGCAAGCTGTTGGTCGGCCACGCTGACGAGAATCTCCATTTCGGCAGGCGCCGCTCCCGGGATGGAAGCGGGCAGAGGAATCTCGGGATTGACGGGGACGGATGCTTCCTCGGCTCTCACGAGAGCGAGCGTCGAAGCGAGAAATATGGGCAATAGGAAGCGGTTCAGTTTCGTCACGGTCAAGGCAGGCGCGGCGAACGCACCATCAGCGCTTTTCAGAGAAAAGCAAATTCCATGCCGCGACAAGCACACTTTTTCTACCGCACCGGAACCAGCCGGGCCTCGACGGCCGACGCGGGGAGGCCGGTGAGAGCGGCCAGACACTCGCGATAAATGGCGAGCTGTCCGCCGTGGCGCTGGTCCAGGTCCGCCGGATCTGCGGCATCTGTCTTGAAATCCAGCAGGAGCGCGCGGCCGGCCTGCACCACCGCGCGGTCGAAGACCCCGGTGACGCGGCGTTTGTCGGGCAGGACGATGTCGAAGGCCTTTTCGCGCCACAGGACGGCATGGCCGGGAGGTTTCTGAAAATGAACAGCGGTTTCTGGCTGTTCGAGGAACGAGCGCAGGATTTTTGCCGCCTCGGGCGAGAGCGAATCGAGGTCGGGACTTGGTCCCGGCAGCCACTCGATTTCCGCCAGGGCGGCGTGAATTTCCACCCCGAGGTCCGCGGCCGCCCGGGCGGCGAGGATGGCCTTGCCGGGCAGGACTCTGGCGTGGGCGTCGGATGGGCGGAAGGCGGGTCGTGTCGGACGGGTCGCGGATGCGGAGGGGACGAAGGTGATGGGAGGCTCTACCGGAGCGGTCTGGCCGGAGCGACCGCCAACATGCCAGCCCTCATTTCCCACGACATAACGACCGGCCTCGCGGGGGAACGTGAGGTGCAGGAGGCGGTTGAAGTCGCGGCTCGTCGTGCTGTCCTTTTGCGCGGTGGTCAGCAGGTAAAGGCCGCGCTTGGCGCGGGTGAGGGCGACGTAGTACAGGCAGAGATTCTCGTAGCAATCCTCGGCGACATCCTGCTCGTAGGCCGCAGCCAGCACGGGATCGGCGTCGCACACGTCCTTGTTGGGAAGGTCGAGCCCCCAGGCTACATCGCCGTGGTCATCGAGATGGAGATGGATGGAACTGTCGTCGCGGCGGCTCGGCAGCGAGACGCCCTGCAACTCGGGCAGGATGACCATGTCGAAGTCGAGGCCCTTCGACGCATGGATTGTCATCACCCGTATCGTGTCGCTGGAGCCGGTTTCCGTGTCGGTGAACCCCTGGGCGTAGATGACGAACTCATCGAGGGTTCCCGCGCCGCCCGTGACGGCTTCAAACTCGACGGCGGCCTCGATGAGAGTTTCCACCCGGCTCTGGAGGTACTCGCCGCGGACGGGAACAGCCTGGTTGACCCATTGGCGGACGGCCTCGGCAAACCCGCGGTTGCGGATCAGGCGCAGGGCTTCCAGGCGGAAATGCTCGGCTCCCTCGTGCCAGAGCGCGGCGAAGGGCGTCATGGCGACATGCTGCCGCGCGAGGAAATCCTGCGGATGCGCCAGCCAGTGAACGAGGGCAAGGAAGGCGACGGCCAGTTCATTGTCGGCGCAGGGGTAGAAGCGTCCCTCGGCGGCGGCGGGCAGCCCTGCGGCGCGCAGGGCGTTGACCACGCTGGCGATGCGGGCATTGGTCTGGACGAGGACGGCGCAGGTCCAGCCGCGGGCGATGGGATCGACCTCGGCCGCGATACGGGCGGCTTGCTGATCGAGGAAGGAGCTGCCTTCGTCCGTGGCAAACGTCTGCCACACGACGCATCCTCGCCCGGGCTGCAGGTCGGAGGCGTGATGCTGCCGCCAGGAGGATCGCCAGCGCGCGATGGTGGCGGCGGGGAACTCGACGACGGCAGCCTGGTCCGAGAGGTTGCCAGGAGAGAAGAGGGTATTGACGCTTTCCAGGATATCCGGCACCGAACGGTACGAGGTGTTGAGCGATTCCGAGGTGTCGATGTGCTCTTCACCGGAGGCGTTGTAGTATTCCGCGATCTCGTCAAAGAGCCTTGAGTCGCCGCCCCGCCATGAGTAGATGGCCTGCTTCGTATCGCCGACATAGAAAAACGAGCGCCGCCCGCTCTCGCTCTGGACGACCTCGTCGATGAGGTCGCGTATGGCGAGCCACTGGAGGCGGCTGGTGTCCTGAAATTCGTCCAGCAGCCAGTGGTCGTAGGAGGCGTCCAGCCGGTAATCGATGGCCTGGCGCACGTGCGGGCGCAGGGATTGGCCCGCCCACGCCCCGGTGTCGCCCGAGGCGAGCATCCCGGTGATGTCGAGAAAGGTCAGCCTGCCTGCCTGGCGGACGGTGCGCTGGTAGGCGCGCTCGAATTTCTCCACCAGCGTGTGCAGCGCCCGGGAGCGGGTAATGCGAGTCTGGAGGTCGATGGAGAGGATGGAGTTTGCGATGTCCTCGACCAGCGGGCGCAGGGTCTCGGGGAAGGCAAAGGTCTTGCGGCTCAGCTTGAGGTCGAAGCACTCCTCGGCCTTCTTGGAAGGCGGGGCGGAGAGCGCCTTGAGGGCGAAGGTCAGACATTCCTTGGGAACGACATGGCCGGGCTTGAGCCGGGCGATCTCGCCGAGCAGGGCGCGCCAGCCCTCGCGGTGCTTGTCCTCCATGTCGGAGTGAATCTCCTCCAGTTCACCGGCAAAAAGCTCCACTCGCGCGAGGATGTTCCCGGAGTTTCGGAAAGGCGGGCGGTCGCCCCAGATATCCTGCGAGTCGCCCCAGACGTGGGTGGCGGGAGTCTGGAGATACTTCTCGTGCAGCGAGGCGATCTGGCGGTCGACGGTCTCGATGACGGTGCGCGACTGGCGGTTGCGGCTTTCCTGGCGGAGCAGCTCGAGGAGCTCGGCGAAGGACCGGTCATTGGCCGCGTGGGCGCGGAAGACTGCGGCGAGGACGCTCCGCCGCGTCACGTCGAGGAACTGCGGATCGAGCACGGTGATCTCTCCGGCCAGCCCGCACTCCAGCGGGAAAACGCGGACCACCCGCGCGAAGAACCCGTCGAGCGTGCCGAGGGCGAGCTGCGGGAGCTTGCGCACCATGTCCTCCAGCAGGCGATGGAAATCCGCGCGCTTGAGGGCCGGGAACCCGATGGCCTCGGCGAGAAGGCGGGCTTCCGCATCGGTCGATGCGGCCTTGAGCAGACGCTCAAAGATGGCGTCGAGGAATTCCCCCGCCGCCTTGCGGGTGAAGGTGAGGGCGATGATCTTCTCGGCGGGCTCTCCCCGGGCCAGCAGCTCGATGAAGCGGCTGGTCAGGCGGTACGTTTTGCCCGATCCCGCGTTGGCGATGATCCGCTGGTGGCGCAGGGGTGTCACTCGGGCCTCCCTTGCAGCCATTCCATCGACTCCTCCGAGAGCACATCCTCCGGGGCCTCGCCGAGGAAGAGCGACTCGTAGTCGTCGTACTGCGGCTGGCGGGGCGGCCAGAAAATACCTCGCGCGATGCGCTCGGCGATGGCCTCCGTGCAGAGGTTCGCGTTGTAAATGGTGGTGTCGTCGAGATCGAACATCGCGATCCGGGCGTCCTCGACGCGCTCCGGGAGCAGGAAATACCCGACGACGGGCGGGGCGAGATCGTCGCGCCAGTGCGCAAGGGAGAGCTCCCGGTAGAGGGGGAGCTGGAGGTTCGTCCAGTAAAAGGGCCTGCCGTCGCGGATGACCTCCTCGCCGGGCAGGAGCTCCTCCGGGCTCCTGGGGCTGAAATGCGCCTCCTCCGGCGACTTGTCGCGGGCGAAGGTCTTGTAATCCAGGATGCGGCGCTGGCCGGTGCGGATGTGAACCTCTATCCGGTCGAGGCTGGCGGCGATGGGGAGGCCGGAGTACTCGATGGATATCGCGGCGTCCGGGCCGAACCGAAACTCGGAATGCTCGATCTGCCATCCGGCGGCGCGTTCCCGGGCCTGGATCTCCGCCATGCTCGACAGGCGGACGCGCAGGCTCTCCTGCTGCACGCGCACGGGGAGGGAGGGATGGAGTCCGTGGAGGCGTATGACCTCGCGGTCCAGCGTGTCGTGGAGGAAGCGCTCGATGATGCGGGGATCGTCGCTGTCTCGGGCCACCTCGTCTTTGGCGAAGCGGTCGGCCACGGTGTGAAACAGGAGGCCGAACATCGTGGCGTTCATCTCTCCGGCCTGCGGGTCGACTGACGACATGCGCAGGACGTGCTTGAAGTAATACCGCATCGGGCAAGACAGGTAGTCGCCGAATCCCGTCACCGGCAGTTTTTTCATCGTCGCCGTCTGCGGCACCTCCAGTCGCCATTCGCGCTGTCGGCGGGGGGAGTGGCGCAGCGTCGGCACGCTGCGAAACACCCGCGCCACGCGCTGGGCCAGCTCTGCGGATGGGCAGCGCAGGAGCAGACGGGAGGGCTTGGCAGGCTCGCCTCCGGCATTCATGCGCCCGTAGAGGAGTTTCACCGCGCCGGGCGCGCGCGAGGCGAGGACGTTATGGAGAAAGAATGCGTCGCGGGCGTAGCGGGAGCGATTGGTCGAGAGGCCGAGCGTCTCGCGGGCGCTGTCGGGCAGGAAGGCGTGGCCGTTGGTCGCCGACGGGAGCGAGCCTTCAGTGCAGCCGGTGATCACAAGGTGTTCCTCGGCCAGCCAGGGGGCCTCGAGCCAGCCATTGAGCTCGATCGCGTCGGCGGGGTGAGAGTCGTAGAGGGCGATGCGTTTCGTCGCGTCGCGGACGCACTCGCGGAGCAGGTCCGCATCGCCGATGGCGTGCGCGCGCGCCTCGCCCAGGGCGTCGCTGTAACCTCGCAAAGCCTGCGCCTCGCGGGAATCCGTCTCCAGCGTCGCCTCGCCATAGAGGAACCGGGCAAACGCCTCCAGGCCTGCGATGAGATCGGCGGCGCGGGTGAATTCCTTGCGCAGGGCCTCCACCGTCTGGACGAAATGCGCTCGAGTTCGGAGTTTTTGGGGTTCCTCCTCGATGGGGCGCTGGAAATACCCCGCGGCGTCTTCCCAGTAGTCGATGAGCATTTCCGTGCGTATCTGGTCGTAGGACTCGAGGATGTGGGCGGGGACGAGGTCTGCGGTGCGGTTCAGGGCGGCGAGGAAGGCGGGAGCCTGCACGACAGGAGCCAGGGAGGAGACGAGCCCGCTGGTGCAAAACTCCACCCAGGCGTCGGCGACAACTGCGATCTCGGCGGAGGAGAGGGGCTCGCCCTGGGGATCGAATACCTCGCGATCCCGACGGGCAAAGGCGCTGCGGGCCTGGGCCTTGAGGGATTCGTCGGCGAGGCACAGGCCTGCCTCGGATGTCGAGGCGATCAGGCGGGCGGCTTCCTCGGCCTCGGAATAGGCGTCGGCGGCCACGGCGATATCGGAAATCGGGACGGACAGGGTCTTGTCTTCCCAGTCCGCCGCAGCGGGAGTGCCCCAGGCATCGAAGGCCGCTTCGGGTTCGCCCGGGGCGTCGACGAGCACGGTGATGCGAGTGCCGGATTCCTCCAGGTGATTGAAGATCAGGCGGTGCAGGCGAGGCAGGTCGGCCACGTTGCCGATGACCAGATGATCGATGCCGGGTGGAGGCTGCGCGTCGACGATGGCGGCGAGGCGCGCCTCATTAGGGTCGGGGTTGCTGAGATGAGAGAGGTAGCTGCGGTAAAGCCTGGCGATCGCCTCCCATCGCTCGGTGTCGTGCGGGAGGAGGCTCGGCAGATTCTCGGAGAGCGGTGTCAGCGCCGCCTCGGCGAGCGAGGAGCAGAGATCGAGAAATGTCTGGGCGAGCCGCACGGAGTCCCGGGCCGGAATGGGCGGGTGAAACCCGGGCAGCAGGTCGGCGACATGCCCGGCCTCTGCGGAGATCGCCTTGCTCCACGAGGCGAGACGCTCCGATGGGGTGGCGACTTTGGGGAGTAGAGAATCGATGAATCCGAAGGGAGTGGCGATGCGCGGAGGGAAAATTCCGACGCCAGTCGTCTCGGCCAGCAGGGAGAGTTCATCGCGCAAACGGCGACCGGCTCCCGCCGTAGGCAGGAGGACGGCGAGCGTGCTCAGATCCCACGGCTGTCCGGCGGCTTGAGCGGCCAGCCAATCCGCCGCCTTTTTGACCAGCGGGCGGGATTCCGTGAGGAAGACGGGCGCAGGCATTCCGTGTCTAGGACCCGGAGGCCAGCGCGGCGCGGAGGGCCTCGACTTCCTTGGCCAGTTTGGCGGGTTCGTCCTGTTTCTGGCTCTCGACTTCCTTGGCGATGGCCGTCACCGTCTGCCTCATCTGCTCGATCGCCTTGCCCCGGAGCAGCGGAGCCATCACAGACCCCGGCGTGACGAGGTTGCGGTAGCAGATCAGGGATTCTTCCCCGTACGGCTCAATACGCAGGCAGCCTTCGCTATCCTTCGTCTGGGTGGCGCGGAGGAGCTTCCAGTCGATGCGGTAGACTCCGTCCTTCATGGTCAGGGAGTTACGGGCGGTGTAGTATTCGTCGGGGAGGATCGGGATGTCGACGCCGTAGTCCACCTCGGCCACGCAGGGGGTGACCTGCTTGGAGACCTCCGACTTCAGCAAATTGGGAATATATTTGGTGGCTCCCGGGTAATTGGTGAAAACCGCCGCCACCTCCTCGGGTTTGGCGGCGATCCGTCGGTAGACGCGGACGCGCGGCCATGGTTTCCCTGTAATATCCTCGGTGATAACGACTAACTTGCCGTCCTTCACCTGCTGGAGGTAGCTGTCCGAGAGTTCTTGCGCGATTTCTCCCGCCCGGAGGCTGGAGGTTGCGAGAACGAGTCCAGTGACGAGGATGCCCTGCCATCTTTGCCAAGCTGTCTTCATGCGGGGGAACGCAATACGGAATATCACAGAAATCAGCAAACAGGAAAGGAGATGTTTGACTCCCGGAAAATCAGCCGCTAGCGTCTCATGTCCCAAAAGAAAGGAAGGTGAAGATATGCCAGAAGTGACAGTCCGTAAAGGAGAGCCAATCGACCGCGCCCTGAAGCGCCTCAAGTCGAAGTTGGACTCCGAAGGCATTCTCGACGAAGTCCGTCGTCTGCGCGCGTTTGAAACGCCCACGCAGAAGTCGCGTCGCAAAGCGAAGAACAACGCGAAGCGCGCGAAGCTCAAGATTCGTTTCAACCTGAACCTTCCTTAAGCAATTTTTTGCCGAAGGTAATCATAGCCGGCTGCGGTTTCCTCGGAGAGGCCGCAGCCGATTTGTTTTTTAGTTCCGGCTGGGAGGTGCTCGCCTTCGGTCGGGAAGACTCCGTCCGGCGGCTTGCCGGGAAGCCATACGAGGTTCGTGCTCAGGATCTTGCGCGGGAATTTTTGCTTGATGCTCCCTGGCGCGGGGCCGATGCCCTGATCTATGCGGTCAGCACGCGGGGAGGGGATGCCGAGGCCTATCGCCTGGCCTACCTTGAGGGATTTCTCAACACCATCGCCGCTGCCAAGCCCCGGCGCTCGCTTTTCGTCAGCAGCACGTCGGTTTACGCCCAAAGGGACGGGGAATGGGTGACGGAAGAGAGTCCGGCTGATCCCTCGCGGGACACGGGGCTCATCCTCCGCGATGCCGAGGGCGTGGCCCTGGCCTCGGGTGGCTACGTAGTGAGGCTGGCGGGTCTTTACGGTCCGAATCGCTCGGTTTTGCTCAAGCGCTACCTCGCGAAGGAGGCCGCTCTCGATGGCGAGGGCAGCCGCTGGATCAACCAGATCCACCGGGATGACGCGGCGAAGGCGATTTTCCACCTCTTTGCGCACCGTTGCGCTCCCGGCATTTACAACGTCGCTGACGATCAGCCCGCCACCCAGCGTGAGGTTTACCAGTGGATCGCCGATTTCCTCGGTGGAGACCTGCCTGCACCAGCGCAGGGCGAGGCGATTCGCCGACGCGGGGCTAGCAACAAGCGGGTCTCCAATGCGAGGCTGAAGTCTGCCGGGTGGGCTCCCGCGTATCCCTCCTATCGCGACGCCCTGCCGGAACTGGTCCAGGCCGAGAGGCAGATTTGACGAAAAAACCCTTGGCGCACCCGGCTCCCTGCATAAAGTCTCCCCCGATGCTTCTCCGGAGTCTGGCCCTCATCGCAGTGATCGCCCTCGCCGCCACGGCGCAGGCGGGCCAGCTTTCCCGCACGAAGCTCGTCGCCGCCGCCGTTGAGAGCGCCAATGACAATATCGCCTCGGGTTGGTGCGGGCGTGGCATCTACTCGATCCTGAACAAATCCGGCCTCGGCGCCGGTCTCAAGCAGGGCAATGGCCAGGACTGGGAGAAAATCCTCGCCGACGCGGGGTGGAAGCCCGTCGCCTGCGTTTCGCCGTTCAAGGCTCCCCTCGGCAGCGTGCTGGTCTATCTGGGCGATGCCCGTATGGGTAAGCGCAATCGCGGCACGCCCGGCGGCTCCTACGGTCACGTGGAAATGGTGGCCCTCGCTCCCAGCGGTCAGCGCCTGTATGTTTCCGACTGCCCGCGCCCACTGCCCGGCGGCTCGGTTTTCGATAATTTCACCCGTCGCGCCTGGCTTCCGCCGGGCGGCTCCATTCTCGCCCCATTGCCGCCGGTCGACCAGCAGGTCGCCGTCGTCCTCGAGGAGCGCAAGCGCATGGCGCTCGCATTCTTCGAAAAACGCCAGCAGCTGACCGAGAACAAGACGACGTCCTCGGTGCAGGTGCAGTAGGGCGGTTACGTGTAGTGCAACTGCGCTGTCGCCCCGCAATCGGCTGAGGCTGTGACGCGCACCCAGTGGGCGGAAAATCCCTCCGGGAAGATGTGCGGGACATAACCTCCGGCTGGCACCTCGATGCGGACGTAGGATTTCCACGCTCCGCAGCCGAGGAAATCGACTTCGACGTTGAAGGTCACGGCCTCCGCGTGGTCGTGGGAAAGGTGAAGGACTTTTTTGTCAAAGCCGGTCATCAGGTAGGGATCGGAGGGTTCGTCCGCCTTGACGGCGTCTTCCCACCACGGACCGCCCCAGCCCTTGGGTTTGCCGAGATTCCAGAGATCATCCGTCCGGCCAAACCAGAGGCCGGACTGCGGCTCGGCGCACTGGAGGTTGCCGCCACCTTCGTGGCTGGTGTTGTCCGCGCCGATGATGAGCATGCCTTTCCAGGAGCAGAAGTCGCCATGCACCCAGAGGTGGGTCGAGATCGGGCGGATGCCCCACACACGGTTGCCATAGGCCCAGGGGGAGAGTTCGTAAAACATGCCGTGGTGGTCCATGAGCAGGCGTTCATGATCGACGGAACGAATGCGCGGCCACTCGGTCTGCCACTTGTGGTCCCAGCAGTGCGAGGCCTTAGGCAGGCGGTAGGTGCGCCAGGTCTTGTCGGCTCCGGTGAAGACCTTGAGAATGGCCGAGGCGCGATCCCAGCCCGTGGCAAAGACATTGCCGCCGTAGGGCCCGAGGCCGCCGAGACCCACGTAGGGCTTGCGCTCGATGACGGTCCATTTTTCTCCATCGTACTCCGCGAGCGTTCCCTCGCTCTGCTTCCCGAGGAAGTCGGGCTCGCTGTAGTCGTTGTTGACCACGACGAGGCGGTCGCCCTCGGTGTAGCAGTCCTTGTAGTGGCAGGAATATTCGCCGGGAGTGGAAAGCGCTGCCGTGAGGTCAAAGATGTGCTTCACCTCCAGGGTGTGGACGTTGAGTTCGAAAAGCTCGCCCTCCATGCCGAGCATGTAGACGAGATTCTCGGGATCAGTCAGGTGCGTGGCCGTGCCGCAGAGCCGGATGTCGATGAGCTCCCGCACGGTGCGCACGGTGTGCTGGGTGTCGATCAGGTGCGGGCCGATGATCAACTGGCTCGATGGGGTGTGAACGTAGCGGTTGGCGTACGTTCCGTCGACCGCCGCAGGGTGGACTGTCATGGAGAAATCGTCCTCGATCACGCGCAGTCCCGCGCCTGTGCCGGTATGGCGGCGGTGGGAGACGTAATTGAGCACATAAAGCTTGCCCAGCCATGGCATGAGACAGCCAATGCCGATCTCGCTGCGCGGCGGGCCGAAGTCCGCCACCTGGGCAAGCGAGGGAATGACGCCGGAAACACTGAAGGGAGGCTTGTTCATGTCGGCAGGATTCCCCCGAGGCCAGGGTTGCGCAACTGCCGGAAAATGTTCACAGTAACACGATGGCGGAACAAAAACGCCCCACCCTTTACGATGTGGCCCGGCTGGCGGGGGTTAGCCACATGACTGTCTCGCGTGTGGTGCGGGGAGGAATGCGGGTGTCGTCAGGAACGAAGGAGCGGGTGGAGGAGGCAATCCGAGCCCTCGGCTATCGGCCTGATCCGGCGCTCTCCGCTCTCGCCGCCTACCGGGAACGGCGTGGCCGCCGCCATGGCAGCGTGCTCGGGTATCTCCTGTGCGATACCGATGAGTACGGGCTGGCCGTGCTCGCCGGAGCGCGCGCGGAGGCAGAGCGGCTGGGCTACTCGATCGAGGCGCAAAATCTCCCGCGTCAGGCCGCAGGCAGGCGGCGTCTCGCTCGCATATGGTTTCATCGCGGGGTACAGGGCGTGCTGCTTGGAACCTCCCAGGCGCCCCAGGATTTGGAGGGCTGGGATTGGAGTTCCTTTGCTCCGGTCTCGCTGGGTGCTCTCGCCCATCACCCGGCGATGAATAGCGTGGCGATGGATTATTTTGACGGAGTGATGAAGGCGGCGAACTGGCTGGCAGAGCGCGAAGCGCGGCGGATCGGGTTTGCCGTGGACTCCGCGCTGGAGTCGCGCACGGGGCATCGCTGGCTTGGCGCATACACGTCGTCGCTGGCCGGTCGGGCTGGGATTCCTCCTTACGCCGGGAGCCTGGGTGATCAGGCTGCATTACGACGTTGGGTGCGTCGTCACCAGATTGACGGTGTACTGACCATTCACCTCGCTGTCTGGAAGGCGCTTCGCGACAGCATGCTTCGCTTTGCCTTTCTGAACGCCTACGAGTGTCCGCCGGGAGTGCCGCATATTGCCTCATCCCCGTCCGACATAGGCGGAGAGGGAGTGCGGCTCGTTCATCACCAGCTCCTCGCGGGAGAGCTCGGCTTGCCCGCGGAAAGCAAGACGCTCTCTTTACAGGGAAAGCTGGTGGTCTGATGGCTAGGCTGGCATCTCGCGCCACGAAAGCCGGGCAAAGTTTTGCGGGGAATGGCCGAAGCGTTTCTTGAAGAGACGCGAAAAGTGGTACTGGTCCTCATAGCCCAGCTCCAGGGCGGTCTGCTTGACGGACATCCTTTCGGCCACGAGCAACTCCACCGCCCGCATCATCTTTTTGTGTGTGAGATACTGGAAGGGGCTGGAGTGATTGAATTGCTGGAACAGTCGGCAGAGCTGGGCAGGGCGAAGGTTCAGCTCGGCGGAAACCTCCTCCGCGCTCCGCAGCCGGAGGAAATGCTCGTCGATGTACTCGCGGCAGCGGGTGAACTTTTCGCTGCTCGATGTGCTCAGCGGCGTCGGTGAACGCACCGCATCAGCCGCCTTGAGGATGAGGATGCGGAGATAGGAGGCGCAGATCCTGGCGGCGGCCTCAGTATGAGCTGCTCCCTCTTTCAGGATCTGCTCGAAAAGGTGGCTGTAACTTTCGATTTCCAGGATCTGGACGATGCGCCCGGGCGAAAGGCCGCCCTGCTCCAGGACCTCCGAGGCTTCGGCGCCGAAGAAATCGACGAAATATTTCAACAAAGGCTCTCGCGCATCGCTACGCATTTCGTAGGCAATTCCGGGGCCGTAACTAAAGAGCATGCCGGGGCCAAGGCGATAAGAATGTCCATTAACGATGAGTTCTCCCGCGCCTCGGACGATGAACTCCACCGCATGGCAGGGAAACGTGCTGCGCTGGATGCGGTAATCCTCGCGGCACGCCTCCCGCCCCGCGCAGGCTACAGCGAGTTCGCGCTGCCTGCGTACTTCCTGATGAAGCGTGACGTAGCGCGAGGCGGCGACCTGCTGGGAGGTGGGGGGGAGGCGGGGCATAGATTGATATATGGAAAGAATATCCATCGAAAGATCAAGGATGTCCATGGGGCTTTTGCCTGTCGCGTGGCAAGGTGCCGCCATGACGAGCATAGGCATCGACCCCGCATTGGTACCCTGCCGGGTTCTCCCCTCCGGTGCGAAGATACCCGCCATCGGACTGGGGACATTTGGTTCCGACCAGGTTTCGGGCGAGGACATCGCGCGGGCGGTCCTCGGCGCGGCCGAGGTTGGCTACCGGCATTTTGACTGCGCCTCGGTCTACGGGAATGAGGCCCTGATCGGCGAGTCGCTCCAGGCCATTCAACGCTCCGGCATTCGCCGGGAAGAGCTGTGGGTCACCTCCAAGCTCTGGAACGACAAGCACGCTGAGGAGGATGTGATTCCATCCTGCCGCCAGTCGTTGCGTGATCTGCAGCTCGACTACTTGGACCTATATCTCGTCCACTGGCCTTTCCCGAATTTTCACCCTCCCGGCTGCGATGGAGATTATCATAGCCCCGACGCTAAGCCCTACATTCATGAAGACTTCATGCGGACATGGCGGCAGATGGAGAAGCTCGTGGACCTGGGGCTCGTCCGCCACATCGGGACGTCGAACATGACGATCCCCAAGCTGCGCCTCGTGCTCCGCGATGCGCGCATCAAGCCCGTCTGCAATGAGATGGAGATGCATCCCCACTTTCAGCAGCCCGGGCTCTTCGATTTTGTCGTGCGGAGCGGCATCATACCCATCGGCTACAGCCCGATCGGGTCTCCCGCCCGCCCGGAACGCGACCGCACGCAGCAGGATACGGTCGATGTTGAGGACCCCGTGATCGTGCGCATCGCGCGCCGCCTGGGCGTTCATCCGGCTGTCGTCTGTGTGAAATGGGCCGTCCAGCGCGGGCAGATCCCGATCCCGTTCTCCACCCGCAACTACCTCGCCAATCTCCAGGGCGTCGTCGGCGAGCCGCTGACGGAGGAGGAAATGCGCGACATTGCGGCCATCGATAAAAACTGCCGGCTGATCAAGGGCCAGGTCTTCCTCTGGAAGGAAAACCAGTCGTGGGAGGACCTCTGGGACCTGGACGGAGAGATCACGCCAGCCTGACGAAAATCACCCCTATGAGTACCATACCGCAATCCATGACGGGCGTCGTGCTGCCCGGAAACAGCACGGTCGAGTTTCGCGAATTTCCTGTTCCCACGCCCGGTCCCGGGCAGGTGCTGGTCAGGATGAAGGCCAGCTCGATCTGTGGCAGCGACATTCGCGCCATCTACCGGGCGCACCTCGGCAAGGGGCCGGAAGGCTACCAGCCCGGCACCGTGGCAGGGCATGAACCCTGCGGTCAGATCGTCCAGACCGGTCCCGGCTGCCGCGAGTTCAAGGCCGGAGACCGTGTCATCATCTACCATATTAGCGGATGCGGGTGCTGCGATGATTGCAAATCGGGCTACATGATTTCCTGCCACAATGAGGCGCGCGCCGCCTATGGGTGGCAGCGCAATGGCGGTCATGCCCCGTATCTCCTCGCGGAGGAAAACAACTGCGTTCACCTCCCGGACAACCTCACCTACGTGGATGGGGCGCTGGTGGCCTGCGGATTCGGCACGGCGTGGGAGGCGATCACCCGCATGCAGACCTCGGGCCGCGACCGGCTCCTGGTCACGGGCCTTGGCCCGGTGGGACTCGCTGCCGCGATGCTGGGCCGCGCGCTCGGCGTGACCGAGATCATCGGCGTCGACACCAGCGAGGATCGCATGGAGCTGGGCAGAAAACTCGGTCTTGTCGACCACGCAGTGCCGAGCGACGAAGAGGCTTTGGACAAGGTGCTGCATCTCACGAAGGGCAAGGGCTGCGAGGTGAGTATTGACTGCTCTGGCGCGGCTCCTGCCAGACTCCTGGCGCTCAAGGGCACCCGCCAGTGGGGCCGATGCGCCTTTGTCGGGGAGGGGAATGACGTTCGCTTCGCGGTATCGCCCGATCTCATCCATCCCCAGATCACGCTCTTTGGCTCGTGGGTGACGAGCCTTTCGCACATGACGGAACTCACCGAGCGCCTGTCGCGCTGGAATATCCATCCCGAGGTCACCGTGACGCATCGACTGCCCATCGAGCGCGCGGCCGAGGCCTACGACATTGCCGACAAGGGACAGGCGGGCAAGGTGGCTATCGTCTTCGAATAAAGATGGAATCCTCCAGCGACTGGCGCGGGATCATCTCGCGCCAGTTACCTCGTCTCGGTCACCGAAACTGGCTCGCTATTGTCGATTCCGCCTACCCCTGGCAAAGTGCCCCGAGTATCGAGACCACCGTCACCGGGACGGATCACGTCGAGGTCATCCGGCACATGATCGAGGCCGTGGAGTCAGCGCCTCACGTGAGGCCGATCTTTCTCCTCGATGCCGAGCTGGAGCGCCTCCCTGAGTCCGACGCGCCCGGTATTACCGAATATCGCGCGATCCTGGCGCAGTTGCTCGACGGTCGAGAGCCGCAGCGCCTACCTCATGAAGAGATCATCAGTCGGCTGGCGGAAGCAGCGAGGGATTTCCAGGTGCTGGTGCTCAAGACCACCTTCACGCTCCCCTACACATCCCTCTTCCTTCAACTCGACTGCGCCTACTGGTCCGCCGAGGCCGAGCAGCGATTACGCAACCTTCTGGATCGTTCGTCCTGAGGGATAGCGGCACCAGACTGGCACCGGAGATTTGCCTTTGCCTGGCTCCCCAACCGGGGAGGTTCTTTTTTGAAAAACTGGAGGCGAGGGGAGTCGAACCCCTGTCCCTGAAGCGTTCAGCGCGACTTTCTACATGCTTAGACGACCATAGGTTTTGGAGCGATGCTACGGGTCGTCGCGCTACCCGCTCCTGAGCGTCCACGAAATCGAATTCACTCTTGGCCGCGGTCGCCCCAGCCTTGAGCTAGCCTGCTGTCGTCGTATTTCCGCCTAGCAGGCGTCACCGGAAACACGTCACGGCACGTTAGGCCGCGAGAGCGAGATCTTCGTAATCTGCGTTTATTTGTTTGATCCGATTTTTAACGAGGCCAACGAATCATCCTCGGCATGCGGGCCGGGCATCAAACTTCACGTCGAAACCAATACGCCCCCGTGTTGAGAGTACTATGGCATGGTTCGCGCGGGCTTTCAAGTGATTGATTTGAGCGGGCTCCGCAGGGTGATCTCGGCGATTTCCGGCGGGCAGGCGATGCGGACGGGCGGAAAGGACGACCCCGCGCCGCGCGAGACGTAGACGCGCACGATGGGGCCCTGGCAGAGTCCCTCGCGGTACTTCTGCCCGTAGCGGGAGGGCAGGTGAGGCGCCCCGATGCCGGGAAGGATGACCTGCCCTCCATGGGTGTGGCCGCTGAGCATGAGGCCCACGCGTTCGTCGCGCAGGGTCTCAGCGTAGTCGGGATTGTGACTCAGGAGGAGGGCCGACTCCGCCGACATCGCGCCTGAGAGCGCCTTGCGAGGGCGCTGCCGGTCCCTCCAAAGGTCGCCCACGCCCCCGATGCGAAACTCCGCGCCTCGTCTGCGCAGAGGGATGCCGTCGTTGGTCAGGTCGTAGATGCCGGCGGAGCGGAGAGCGCGCCGCAGAGGTTCCGCTGCGTAATCGGCGTGATCGTGGTTGCCGAGGACTGAGACTACTCCGCGCCGGGCCCTCAGCCGGGAAAGCTCGCTGACACATCCCGGAATCCACGCTCTCCCGCAGTGAATGAGATCGCCGGTGAGGGCGATGAGGTCGGCATTGAGGAGATTGGTGCGGTCGACCACCCGCCGCAGGTAGGAGCGGGGAATCCACTCGCTGTGGTGCAGGTCGGTGAGGAGCGCGATGCGAAATCCGTCGAACTCCTCGGGCAACCCCCGCAGTGTCACGCTGGTGCGCGTGATGGTGCAGTGCGCCGCCGCCAGGAACGGCCCCAGGGCGAACCCCAGGGACGTTCCGGCTATGGCCTTCGCGGCAAGTGAGAGAAAATCCCTACGCGTCACGGGTTCCCTAGGGCGTGTTAACGTAAATATCTTTCCTGGGGGCGTAGAAAAGGTTAAGCGGGAAAGATGGAGTTAAGTGAGGAGCACTACGAAAGGATAGAGCATTGCTTTCCGAAGCACCGAGGCAGCTTGAAGTACAGTAATCTCAAGGCCTTGAACGCGATACTCTACATTGCGGAGAATGGAGCGAAGTGGCGCAAGCTCCCTGAGAAGTACGGGAACTGGCACACGATTTATACCCGTTTGAGGCGCTGGACACGCTCCGGGGTGTTGGCACGAGCCTTTGAAGTTTTGCAGCGAGAGCAACTGATTCGGCTCAAGGTCGAAGTGTGTTCGCTGGATAGCACTTCGGTGAAGGTGCATCCCGATGGAGCGGGGGCTTTAAAAAAAACGGACCCCAGTCCATCGGGCGTTCCCGGGGAGGACTCACAACCAAGATTCATCTGGTGGCCGCAGATGAGCGAACGGCCCTCTGTTTCTCGCTCTCGGCCGGAGAAGCAGGCGACGCCCCGCAGGGGCGCGCGCTCCTGAACTCCCTGGCGGCGACCAAGCCCGCCAGCCTGCGCTGCGTCATCATGGATCGCGCCTACGAAGGCGACGAGACTCGCCAGTTGGTTTTTGATCTCCAGCTCCAACCGGTGGTGCCACCCAAAATCAATCGACTCAATCCTTGGGAGTATGATCGTGAACTCTACAAGAAGCGCAATCAGGTCGAACGGCTCTTCCGCCGTCTCAAGGGCTTTCGCCGCATCTTCTCTCGTTTCGAGAAACTCGACGCCATGTTTTCCGCCTTCATTCTCATTGCTCTCATCTATGATGCTCTTTTACGTTAACACGCCCTAGTAGCTTTCGGTCGCGGTCTTGGGCATGGGCGGAGGAATCACCGCGGCCATGGGGCGGGTGGCGAATTTTTCCGACCAGTTCACCTTGGCCGTGACGACCATGAGGATGGCGAGCGTGATGATCGCTCCGATGGTGATGGTCAGCCCCGTGATGCCGTCGAAGAAGAAACTGTAGCTGAAGAGCACCATGTAGGCGAACTGCGCCGTCGCCGCGAGGCTGGCAAATCTGCGCCCCTTTGCGAGGAACAGGTACCCGGAGACCAGGACCATCGAGACGATGGTGGAGAGCAAAAAGGCCCCGCCGATGGGAATGAGGTCCACGAGATAGGCGAAGAGCAGTTGAAAGGCGAAACAGCCCGCGGCGAGGAAGAAGTAATTCATCGGATGCAGGTCGACCTTCAGGAGCAGGCAGAGAATGACGAGGATCGCGAAGAAGAACAGGAGCGACACGGGAGCGAAGAAACTGATCCGCGCTGCCGTCGGGCCGGGGTTCAGCACCTTGGGCATGTCCATGCCGATCGGGCGCGCGCCAATCTGGTCGGGATAGTCCCAGGTGAGCGTCCAGCCCTTGTCTGTCTGCTCGCGGTTTGTCGGCGACCCGGTGCCTTCCGGGAAGTCGATGGACCGAAAATCGGTCGCCATCTGGAGATTGAACTTCTGCACGCGGGTTTCCGTACCGAACTGGTAGCCCCACGAGTCGAGACCGCGACTGTCATAGGCGACGATGAGTGTTGCCTTTTCCTCCGGAGCCAGGGTGACGGCTTCCGTGATCGGCGCGGTCCCGTTGATGCTGGCCTGGGTCGGCTTGCCGTTGAGGGTGTAGGCAAAGTTGTTGTAACTCGCGTCCGCCGAGGGCAGGGAGAACTGGACGAAGATCGTTTGCGGGATCGGCGTCGGGTTGGCGAAGGTATACTCTCCCCGGAAACCCACCGTGTACGTGCGCGCCCAGAGCAGCCCCTTGCGTTTGGGCTCGTAGCCGAGAGCGACGTGGATCGCACTCGATACGGGCCGCAGGGTGGCGCGACCATTGGCCTCGGTGGGGGCCTGATAGTACGCTGTCGGGTGGAGTTGCCTCATGACGGGGCCCCACGTGTCGGAGACGCGATCCCAGCTCGCGGAGGAAGATTGCCCGGTGCGCAGGTCCAGAGCTCCGCCGAGAATGAACCACCCCACGGCGGTGCAGCAGAAGATGAAGAGGATCGCGAATAAGCGTTTGGGTGTCATGATTTGGCAGGTTTTTCGGGTTTTTGGTAAAAGAGCTGGACGGTGGCGGCATCGCCGCGGCCGAGTTCGCGTTTCAGTCGCACGAGGTCGGGCCTCGGGGAGGGTTCAAAGTCGACATTGCCCTGGATGGCCACGGTCTCGTAGGGCTTCGGTATTTCCAGATCCCAGCCCAGCTTTTCGATGAGGAAGGGCGCTCCGGGCAGCGTGACGGAGTATTCTCCGCGCACGGGATCGAAAGCCTTGCCTCGCGCCGTGTAGGTCAGCTCGACCTGCGATTCGCCCTGGCTGCTCGGCGGGGGGATGGGCAGCACGATGTGGCTGGCATCTTTTTCCAGCGGGGCTGCATTGGCGCCGTTCACCCGGCACGTCAGGATCTCCGCATCGACTGGCATGGCCAGCGTGAGATCGACGGCATTGTCGTGTCGGATGATCCAGCCTGTCCGGGCAAGGTACGACCCATCGCGAACGGCGCGCATTTCGACATTCAACTGGCGGATGATGGTGGGAGCCTCGACGCGTTTGGTGGGGAGGGGAGTTTCTCGGACGATCTTCGGAGTCGCTTCGCGGGTTACAGTGATCTTTTCCGCTGCTCCCAGTTGCCAGCGAAGAGCTTCGTTCTCCGCGGTGGGAGCGCCGAGTCCTGCGACAGTGATGGTCTCCGACGCGTCCGCGCCCCGAATCGTCAGGGAACTCAGGGCGGACTCCGGGATGGACAGATCGAGTGCCCAGCGCCCTGAGGTGTCCCGCGTCGCGGCGGTGAATGCAATCACCAGCCGGACGCGGGATTTTCCCTCCAGCAAATATTTCAGCCGCCCGCTCAGCACGGTGAGCACGGCGTCTTTGGGTTCCACCCGCTCGACACGGGCGGCGGAACCGAGCAGCGGAACGAGCTCGGCGCGGTCGGAGAAGTTCTGGATTTCGAAAGTCGCGGCGCCGGTCGCGCGGTCTTTCTCCAGCGTGAGCTGATAATCGGCGGAGAGAATGCTGAAGGCGAGCGGTGCGGCCGGCGGCGGCTCCTTGCGCGCGGCCTCCAGCAGGGCTTTCAGCTCCGGGTAGCTGAGCGTGACGCGCGCTTCGTTAAGAGGGGGTGGTTCCGCCGCGGCGAGGGCGGCGCTTGCGAGCAGCAGTGAGATCCAGCGCATGGCCGGAGACTGGCAGGCTCGTGTGAAGCGATGATGAAGGGATTATGAAATTTCCGGGAATTTCACCGCAAAGAGCGACCCTTTGCCGGGTTCGCTCAGGAACGTCACCACGCCGTGGTGCTTCTGGACGATGGATTTGACGATGGCGAGGCCCAGCCCGGTGCCGCGCCGTCCCGTGGCGGGATTCACCGTGGTGACGAAACGGTCGAAGACCTTCGGCTGCAATTCGACAGGGATGCCTGGCCCCTCGTCCGCCACCTCAATGCGGGAACCATGGATGGAAAAGCGGACGTGTTTGCCTCGGGGGGTGAATTGCAGCGCATTGTCGAGCAGTGCCTCCATGACCCGGCGGAGCTGATCGGCGGGCACTGCGAGGCGGGTGGATTCTGCCGAGACCTCAGGCGTAAAGAGGATGCCTGCCGCCTCGGCCCGCCGCGAGTAATACTCGACGACTTCGCTGGCCACGGTGTGAAGCGAGGTTGCGGCAGTTTCCGCCGGCTGCGTCTCAATGCGAGAGAGAGCGAGGAGATTGGTGACGATCTGGGTGAGGCGATCGACCTCCGCCTGGATATTGCGGAGGAACTTCTGGCGTGTTGACTCGTCCGGGCTGTCCTCCAGCACCTCGGCCGCACCGCGAATGGCGGCGAGCGGAGTTTTCAGCTCGTGGGAAAAGGTGGCGACCATCTCCTCGACATACGACTTGCCCTCGAGCTTCAGGCGCATGCGCTCAAAGGCGCGGGCGAGGTCGCCGAGTTCGCTCTTGGTCCAGGTTTCCAACTTTACTCCCGCCTCGCCATCGGCGATGCGCTCGGCCCGGCCAGCAAGATCGGTGATGACCCCGGTCAGATAGCTTGAGAGGAGGTAGGAGGTGAATACCGCCATGCAAAAGGCAATCGCGGCGGGGATGGCGAGATCCTGGAAGGATCGGAGGATGGACTTGCGGACGTCGGAGGTGGTTTTGATGACGCTGACCGCGCCGATGATGTTGCCGTGGCGAAAGACGGGGAGAGTGCTGAAGAGGACGACGGTCTTGCGCCCCGGATCGCGAATCCACCGGCTGCCGTAATCCCCCGCCAGGGCCTTGCGCACATCGCGCTCGCCTGCGCGGGGCATGCCCTTGGGGAATTCCCCGGTCGTATCCCATACGACGTTGCCGCCGTCGTCGTAGATCACGATGCGGAGGTCCGGGGAGAGATCCCGGAAGACCCGGGCATTGATCTCGCGCGCAGTCGGGAGATTGGAAAAGGTGTCGCCGCCGGAGGAGGCGAGAGACTCCGCGACGACGAGTGCCGTGTCGATCATGCCGCGCTCGGTGGATCGCACGTGGCTGCGCTCAATGCCGAGGCGCACCTGCCAGAGAAAGTAGAGGGCGGGCAGAAAGATCGCCACCAGCAGCAGGGCGAGAATCTTCCAATGCAGGCTGTGCAGCGGCGGGGCGAGCCGCGAGATGAGCCGCTGGATGAAATAAACGGCGCGCCAGAACCTTGAGACGGGCTGGCCCGGTGTCATGCCGCTTCCTCGCGCAGGCGGTAGCCGACTCCTCGCACGGTCTCGATCAGGTCGGGATCAGTCAGCTTCCTGCGCAGGGTCTTGATATGGGCGTCCACCGTGCGGTCGGTGACGAGGCCGCCATCCGGCCAGGCGCGGTTCAGGAGTTGATCGCGGGTAAAGACTCGTCCCGGCTCGGCCTGGAGCACCGACAGCAGCGCGAACTCGATGCGTGTCAGGTCGAGCGGCTTCCCCTGAAACGCGGCGCGATGAGTTGCCTGGTCGACGGAGAGCGTCGCAGGCGGCTGCTCTGGTGCGCGCTCGAACCGGCGTGCCACCGCCTTGATGCGGGCCGTGAGCTCGCGTGTGCTGAAGGGCTTGGCGAGGTAATCATCGCCGCCGAGCTCCAGCCCCACGATGCGGTCGACCTCCTCGCTGCGCGAGGTGAGAAACATGAGCGGGGTTTCCAGCGTGCGCCGGATGCGGCGGCAGACCTCAAAGCCGTCGATATCCGGCAGCCCCACATCGAGCAGGATAAACTCCGCCTCGCCTGCGCGGCGCACCGCCTCGAGGCCGGACGATACGCAGGTCACCTCATGCCCCTCGCGACGCAGGGCGTAATCCAGCACCTCGACGATGCCGGGATCGTCTTCCACGACGAGCACTCGCATGGAGTGCTAGAGCATTTTCAGCGTGAAGGGCGGCTGGTAGTCGAGGCCTTTGCTGGAGTTGAGCGCTCCCTTGATCACAAAGACGAGCCAGGCGATGAAGACGGCAAAGGGCAGGAGCAGCGGAATGATCAGGAAAAACAGGGTGGCTGCGACCACGCTGCTCACGATGGCATAGATCGTGTACGAAATCTGAAAGTTCAGGACCAGACGGCCAGCCGCATCGATCTCGGAGGACTCCTCTTTTTTGATCAGCCAGATGATGAGCGGAGCGACGATATTGCCGATCGGGATCAGCAAACCGGCGAGGCCCGAGACGTACAGGTAGACCTTCCATTGGTTGGAGTCGGTGGCCGGAGGGGTGGGAGGGACGACGGGCGATCCCGGGTTGATGGGCGGTGGAGTGTCCATTTGGGATTCTTAGCAAAAAGAGGCCGTGGAGAGAAGAAATTCCGCCGGTTGCGAAGAGGGCATTTCCGACGTATCAGTGCTGCCATGCGCAAGGTGGCGGCTCTTTTCCTGTTGGCCGGTGTTGCGGTGGCTCACACCGCCTCCCTCCCGGAGAACGTGGTTTTTGTCGGCAAGGACAAATATTACGACCTCATCCGAAAAGGCCAGAGCCAGGGCTGGGCCAGCCTGCCGATCGGCGAGCGAACCGCGCGGGCCGGACTCGCTCTGGTCGGTACCCCGTACAAAAACTACACCCTCGAGCTGGACAGCCGCATCGAGACGCCATGCGTCAACATGGACGGGATGGACTGCTGGACGTTCTTCGAGATTTCGCTCGCCTCCGCCCGCGCGCTCAAGGCTTCGCCCACCCCCTCCACCGCCGATATGCTGCGCATGATCGAGATGGATCGCTACCGGGGCGGGCGCTGCAATGGCATCTTCACCTCCCGGCTGCACTACCTGGAGCAATGGCTGGCTGATAATCAAAGCCGCGGACTGGTCAAGGACGTGACGCCGGACCTGCCGGGAGCCCGCAAACTCAACCGCGAGATGCGCGAAATGTCCGCCGATTGGAAATCCAGCAAGCAGCTCCGGGCCAATCCCTCGCTCGTGCCCGAGCTTGCCCGCATCGAGGATCAGCTCTCCCGGCGGGGCATCTATTACGTACCAAAGGCCAAGGTGCCTGCCGCCGAGAAGTATCTGAAGAACGGCGATGTCATCTGCATCGTCACCACCTGGCCGTATGGCTACACCTCACACGTCGGCCTGGCTTACCGGGACAAGAAGGGCGTGCTGCGCTTCATGCACGCCTCGAAAAACGCCCGCGAGGTGATCGTGGATACCCGGCTGAGCGCCTACCTGAATCGCTTCAAGAGCGATGCCGGGATCATGGTCGCACGGCCCAACGACATCTGACCCCGCCTCTCAGGCTTTGATGCCGGTATAAATGCTCGCAATGCCCAGGCAGAGCCGGTGCTGGGCCATGCCATGGTAGCCGCAGCGCTGGAGCAGGGAAAACATCTGCTCGTCGCGCGGGAAGCTCTCGATCGACGTGCCGAGATATTCGTAAGCCTCCTTGTTGCCCGTGATGGCGGCGGCAAAGCGCGGCAAGACATTGTGCAGATAAAGACGATACGCGGAGCGAATCGGAGCCGCCGGGGGCATGGAAAAATCCATCACCAGCAGGAACCCTCCCGGACGCAGGACGCGGTTCATTTCACGCAGAGCGCCCTCCCATGAGGCCATGTTGCGCAGGCCGAAGGCCACAGTGAGCGCGTCGAACGTGCCGTCGCGGAAGGGAAGGTTCAACCCATCCGCCTGGATGAGGGCGGGGACATTTTTTCCCCGGGCGACCTCCAGCATGGGGAGGCAAAAATCCGCTCCGACGATCTCCGCCTCGGGATTGGCCGAGGCCAGGGCCCGAGCCAGGTCTCCGCTGCCTGTTGCGAGGTCAAGGATGCGAGTCGGCCGGGTGGCGGCGACGAGATAGGCCGCCTTGGCGCGCCAGAGAAAATCGAATCCTCCGCTCAGGAGGTGATTGGCGATGTCGTACCGGCCCGCGATAGCCGAGAAGGTCTTGCGGACAAAACCGGGATTCTGTTGTGGAAGCGTGGATTGAATCGCCATCGAGTCTCAATGCCTCCGGTAGGCGGACTCCCGCCGAATATTCGGCTGGGAGTGGTGCTCACGAGAGGATTCGAACCTCCAAGGGTTTCCCCATACGCTCCTGAGGCGTACGCGTCTGCCAGTTCCGCCACGTGAGCAGATTGAACGGATAGAATTGCTCCACTGTCTCACGGTGTAAATCGGAAAATTCAATTTTCCACTCGCCTTGATTTTCAGGGCATGCCAAACAAAACGAACTCCATTTCCATGAAGAAATCCCTCTCCTTCGTGTTGTGCTCGGCTACGGCCGCAGCCGCCACGCTCGCCATGACCTCGTGCAAGCCGTCCCAGCCTGCGGCCTCCCTGCCCTCCGCAGCGCCCTCCGCCTCCCCGGCGGCAGCGGCTTCCACCCCCGCTCCGGCGGCTTCCGCAGCCTCCGCGACGCCTGCAGATGCGAGCGCCCCGGCTTCGCCCCTCGGCCTGAAGGACCCCGTTGCCGTGGTCAATGGCGACCCGATTTCGCTCAAGGAACTCCAGGAAGCCTTCGACACGGCGGTAAAATCGTCGGGAATCAATGCCGCGGACCTCAGCGACGCGCAGAAGATCGAGGGTTATCACCAGCTCCTCGACGAACTGATCGTCGACAAGCTCATCGCCAAGCAGGCCGCCGCGGTGGAGGTCTCGCAGGCTGACATCGACGCCGAACTTGCCAAGATCAAGAAGCAGTTCCCGACCGAGGAAGACTTCAACAAGCAGCTCGCCCAGGTCGGCCAGTCGCCCGACAAGGTCGCCGACACGATCAAGAAGATGCTCCAGCAGCAGCGCTGGGTCGAGAGCCAGGTCGCCGACAAGGTGGCCGTGACCCCGGAGGACGCCCAGAAGTTTTACAACGACAACAAGCCGGAATTCCAGGAAGGCGCCTCGGTCAAGGCCAGCCACATCCTGATCCGCGTCGATGAGAACGCTCCCGAGGACGTCGTGAAGCAGAAGCAGGCCGAGGCCGCAAAGATCGCCGCCCAAGCCTCGAAGAAGGGCGCGGATTTCGCCGCCCTCGCCAAGCAGTACTCCGAGGAGCCCGGCGCCAAGGAATCCGGCGGTGATCTCGGCTTCTTCACCAAGGATCGTATGGTGCCCGAGTTTGCCGAGGCAGCCTTCAGTCAGAAGGTCGGCCAGGTCAGCCAGCCGGTGCGCACGCAGTTCGGATGGCACGTCATCAAGGTCACCGAGACCAAGGAAGCCCACCAGATCCCGTACGACGAGGTTAAGGCCAAGCTCATCGGCTTCCTCAAGCAGAGCAAGCAGCGCGACGCCGTGCAGAATCTCATCAAGGAACTCCGCGATGGCGCCAAGGTGGAGAACAACCTCCCGCCCGCCCCGGAAGCTCCAGCCGCTCCTGCCGATGCGGTCACGGTTCCGACCGTCGATCCCGCCAAGGCCCCCGGAGGCATTAATCCGTAAGCAAGATGGCGCGCTCGGCGAAACCCAACGTAGGAGTCATCGGCCTCGGGCTGATCGGCTCCCGCGTGGCAGCGAACCTCCGCAAGGCTGGTTATCAGGTGTGGGTCTGGAGTCGCTCCCCGCGGCCCGAACCCAATTTCCTCTCCTCGGCCGCGGAGGTGGCCGAGTCCGCCAAACAAATCCAGGTCTTTGTCTCCGACGGAGCCGCCTTGCTGGAGACGGTCAAGGCGATGGCTCCCGCGCTCGGACCAGAGCACGTGGTGATCAATCACACCACGGTTTCCCCGGCGGAGACCGTGGCGGCCTCCCATGTGGTGCAGGAGCGTCATGCCAAGTATCTTGACGCGCCCTTCACCGGCAGCCGCGATGCGGCTGCGGCGGGGCAGATCGTTTTTTACATCGGCGGAGACGCCGGTGCGCTGGAAAAAGTCCGTCCGCAACTCGAGGTGAACGCCCGGGCGATCCTGCCTGTGGGCGAGATCGGGCAGGCGGCCGCCCTGAAGATCGCGATGAATGTCATCATCGCCGTCTCCACCGCCGCATACTCCGAGGCGCTCGCCATCATCGATCGCAGCGGCATCCCTCTCTACAAGCTCGGCGAGGCTTTCCAGCTCCATGGGGCAAACTCCGCCCTGGGCAACATGAAGCTTCCCGGCATGATCAAGGGAAACTTTGAGCCGAGCTTCGCGCTCAAGCATATGTTCAAGGACGTCCAGATCGCGCTGAACATGGCCTCCGAGTACGGCATCGACCTGCCCGCTGCCACTGCCTTTGCCGGATCAGCCATGTCCGGGCTCCAGAGCGGCTGGGCGGATGAGGACTTCACTGTGCTGGCCCGCCAGTACGGATTTCCCAATCCCGACCACGAGATCCCCGAGGGGACGTTCCCGGCCAATGGCGCGCAACCCGAGCAGGGTGGGGGAAATCCCGCCACCGCCCCGGTGAAGAAGGGGATTTTTCCGCTTTTCGGACCGAAGAGCTAGAGCATGGCCGACGAGGCGACTCTGCTTTCCCCGAGAGGGTATTTTACACTGGCGGGTCTCGGTCGCATCCGTGTGACCGGCGCCGACCGCCTGCGCTATCTCAACGGCCAGACGAGCAACGACCTCCGCAAGCTTCGGCCCCGTGCGGCCATGAGCGCTCTCGTGCTCTCAGCCAAGGGCAAGCTCTGCGCCCCGGTGCGCATCTGGGAGGATGAAGACTCACTCATCGTCGAAACCGTCTCGGACCTCACCGAGACGCTTCTCGCCCGCCTGGAGAGATACGCCATCTCGGACGACGTGAGTTTTGAACCGATCGAGGCGATCTCGGGTTGGCATGTCGTGGGAGGCGGGACCGAGGGATTGCGCGTCGATCGTCTTGGTTTGCCAGGATACGATGTCGAGGCCCTCCCGGCCGGGCTGGAGGAGTTCACCTCCGACCAGGTGGAGCGCATCCGCATCGTCCATGGCGTCCCCGCCTGGGGAAGCGAACTCGACGAGGACACCCTGCCGCAGGAGGCGCGTCTTGAGACCTCGGCGGTCGATTTTCATAAAGGCTGCTACGTCGGCCAGGAGGTGGTCTCCCGCCTGCGCAGCGTCGGACGAGTCAACGAAATCCTGACTCTCTTCCGGGGAGAGGCCTCGCTCCCGGCTGGCCGACGCGTCTGGCCATTGGTGGATTCCCGGGGGGCAAAGGCAGGCCGCATCACCAGCGTCGCTCCGCTGGAGTCCTCGCTTTACGCGCTCGGCTATGCCTCCACCCGCTCGGATGAGACGGTTTTCTCGGTGATAGATGAAACTGGGGCTTGCCTTGGCCGCGTGGAAAAGACTGAATTCCCCCTTACTCTCGAATGAAGCTCCATCTGATCGTTGCCGCGCTCGTCGTTGGCTTTCTCACCGCCTCCCACGCCCAGACCCTGGGTCCCGAGGTCGCGGTCATGCAGATCCGTATCGGCAAGGAAAAGCAGCGTCAGCAGGTCGTGATCGGCCTTTATGACGAGGCCGCGCCTCTCACTGTGGCCAATTTCAAGGACCTCTGCCGCCGCAACTTCTATCGCGGCATGCGCTTTCATCGCGCCTTCCCCGGCAGCCTCGTCCAGACCGGCGACCCGTACAGTCGCCACGGCGATAATGACCGATCCGGCACTGGTGGCCCAGGCTATACCGTGCCTGCCGAGATCGGGCGCAACAATGTCCGTGGCTCCGTAGGCACCTCGCGTCTGCCCGACAATGTCAATCCGGCCAAGGCCTCCAATGGCAGCCAGATCTATTTTGCCCTCACCTCGCTCCCAAAACTCGACGGAAAGAACACCGTTTTCGGTGAAGTCCTCGAGGGATTGGACGTTCTGGAGGCAATCAGTAATCAACCGACAGATAGTAACGATTTTCCATTGGCAAAGATCATAATCGAATCTATTACTATCCAACCGCGCTTCGCCGGACAGGCGAGGTAGTAACCTTCAGCGCGGAGGCTTTCCCAAACGGGTAGGTACCGAAGTGGCCAAACGGGGCGGACTGTAAATCCGCTGGCATCGCCTTCACAGGTTCGAATCCTGTCCTGCCCACCATTTAGAAAACCCTGTAAGTCACAAGCTTACAGGGTTTTTAGGTTTTCACCCTGAATGAGCTTGAATGAGGTGGAATGTGTCTGATTGGGGTCAAATTTGACCCGAAATTGACCCGGCCTAATTTGACCCAGCGACTTGACCCACGGAAATTTGACCCAGAATTGACCCGTCCTTGGTTTTAATGTGCTTTTGGCCGGTCGCTTTAGATTCCAGAACTTGAATGAAATCGTAGGTTGGAATTCCATTTATCACTCGCTTGGTCATGTAAACGGACTCGATGCTGTTGGTTGATGCTTTAATGGAGTGCATCGTTATCGACTCGCACTCAGGGAGTAATTCCTGAAGTTGTTGTGTTTCAGTCTTCATTGGGTTGAGTTTCTTTTCATTTCGCATGGAAGGAGGGGAGGTACTTCGCGGCTCAGGCGGTCCCACAGGGACTCTAAATCGCACCAAGAGTACAGATTAACACCTCCAGGCCCTGTAGAGACATGAGGCTTGATCCAGCCAGCATGGAGAGCACGCACAAAAAGCTTCTGAGACCCAATAACGGCGATGGCCTCCTTCGTGCTGTATCCGAGTTTCTGGACTGGATGAGTTGTCCCCACCCTCAATTACGCGCAGAAAAATATCCGAGCGTAACCTTTTTCTTTACAATTCAACCTGAATCTGAACGAACCTATCTATCTGGCCCATCATTCTCTGCCTCACGATCACGGTCGCGACTGTAAGCAGTTAGGGAATTTATCATTCCATCAATTAAAGAGGAGTCGGTTTCTTCCTTCTCCAAGATTTCACTTCCATCGTCGAGGATCATGGCGTTTTCTTCCTGCTCCACAGAATTTTCATCTGGTTCCCATTGTTCGATCTCACCAGAAGCGATCACTTCGAGTTGACTCTTTAAGGTTTCGTTTTCTTTTATAACCTGTTCATAACCAGACTTTAATGCATTAAGACCCATTTTTAAACTCTCATTTTCTGACTTTAAAGCCGTGACGACCTGCTCCTTAAGTTGTTGATTTTCAGCGCGTAGCGCGTCTAATTCAGCAGCTACAAGTTTTGGACTGTTTTGGGAAGCGACCTCCATCTTGTCTGCCCAATTTTGCACATGACTCTGAGCATAGTGTTTAGCTCGAGGAGCTAGACCAGGAGCACACTCCTCTAACCGCCTTTCGATGAACATGTTGAGGGCTATATCATCATTGAAAATTCCATTGAGCTTCGGTGCGGTCGCCTGACGATCCTTTTCGTGAGACTTTCTGGATCCCATGGCCAAAACGTCGTACCAATACTTTTTAAGCCCCTTTGGAATGTGCTGAAACATTCTGCAAAGAGCTGCATTTGAGTCACCTGCGCTCCTAAGCCCCTTTTTACCTGTTGTGCCCGTGGCCGAACGACCGAGCAGTTTGTTCTCCTTGCTCACCGTCGCTAACCCAAGGTGAATGTGCAAATTAGCTTCGCTTTCAGGATGAATCGCCAGATGGATTGGTTCATATCCACTCCGGTTGGCCAACTCCTGCATGGCCTCCATGGCTATTGCTGCCACTAACTTTTTGACTTGTTCACTTGTCACCTTCCCTGCTTTTTCAAGGTCACACAGAGCGCGAGTCCACCAAGGCGGAATACTAACATACGTGTCTAGTATGGCACCCGTTGACTGTCTCTTTTTGCCATTCTTATCCCGATACCAAGAACGAGTTTCGTTCTCATTGACGATGTGTCCCTCAAATTCTTCTTCCACCCATCGTCCTTTTTTATCTTCATAAATCGCTTGGATGGCTAAGTCCTTTGCGAACCCTATCTCCTTTCTGGATGGGGCTGGAACCTCCACCACCATCGTGGATCGGAGTCGATCAGCTGCGTCTCGATCCTTCTGGTGAATCTCATTCTTGAATCGCAGATGTGCTGCAGCATCCTTCGATCCCACTCTCTTTTGCTTTGATGTAACGCGTCTCACATTCCATCTTATCAAAAAATCATTAGCTAAGGAAACATTGTTTTGAGCTAATGTTTGCATTTCTCTAAGTTTCATGCTAACTTAGAATCATGGTTATCTGCATCCATGGTGAAGCTCTCGCTTTCACTCATGATGCTGGTCACGAAAACCACATGCTCACGCATTCAGTTTTCATGACTTGGGCTGGCTGACGCCTAGCCGCTGGGGTCCTCAGCTACGCCCTCGGACAATGGGGACAAGTGAAGATATTGTCCAAAAAATCCGCTGACGCTCCTTTTTTGAACAATATCTTCCTTGCCCCTTCGGGGTCGCATACACACGTCATGCGCATTTGATGCCCTCTTTCTTTTTCCACGCGTGTGTATGTTGTGCACATCTTGCCGCTTTTCTTTATACACACGAACTGCGCATCGATAAACTTGACATGCCTTTTTTGACGTGTGTATAATATGCGCATGAAGAAAAGAGTGAATGTGAGTCTTGATGAGCAAATCCACGAACGCGGAGTAGCTTTAGCTAAAGAGGTAGGTACTGATTTTTCAGGTTGGATCACGCAGCAAATTGTCGCTGCATCCAAGAAAAAGAGGGGATCATCTCCAACACCTACGTCTGAACCTGTAGCCTCTGAACCCTCCAATGTTTCCCCCCCAGAACCTCAGCCGATTCAGAAAGAGACCGAAGATGCAGATGCCCTTTTCGACAACAACCCAATTTAGTTAAGGGGTGATTTCAAACCACCCCGTAACATCAGCATCCTTTACAGCTACGGCTCTGTAGTGAGCGAGAACGACCCCAGGGGAGTTTCCCAGCTCGTAGGCGGTCAGAGTTTCGGACTTAGTTTTATAGTAGTGATAAGTACCGAACGAATGCCTGAGCACATTAGACGGCATGGAAATTTTGGCAGTTTCACAAAGCCTCTGGACGGCGTCATGCCAGCCGTTTTCTGACAAACCCACTACCAGTCCGGTGCGATCAACCGGCTTGTAATCCAGCCATTGCCTCAGATTTTCCTGAATCTCTATTCCTCTGGATCGCCGAGTTTTCGCGTTCTTACCAAGCACTTGGATCTTTTTATCCCCCACTTGCGCCCAATCGAGCCGGAGCAGTTCAGACGTTCTCAACCCAGCGAATGCTTTGATGGCAAGTCCTGTGATCAGGTGTGGCTCATGTGTCTTCGCCGCTTCCAAAAGCTCCGCCATTTGCTTTACCCCCCACACGGCGATGTCTCCGTCCGTTGAGCTATTTCTAGTAAGTTTTTGAGCAGGATTGATTACACACCAGCCGCGTTCAAGGGCCTCTGCAAAGAGTATGTGTACGTGTCGCGCGTAGCTGGCTTTTGTAGCTAGGGTGATGTCATCCTGCTCAGCAAGCCATGCTTCGAGAGATTCACGGGAAAAAGCTGACAGTTTCTCTTTCCCCAAGTCATCGGATATTCGGTCGAAAATCGATGTTAATCCTTTGAGGTGCTTTTCACTTATGCCCTGCTGTTTTTTGATCTCTAGTACTTTTTTAGAAGCCTCCGCTAGGGTGATGGACCCGCCGGCCGGCCTCAAATGGCTGATCGCATAGCTAACGGCTTCTGTCAGTCCAAGCTCCACTGCTGACAGCCTCTTAAATGCGTTTATAGCCTCCTGTAGTTGAGATGCGTTCAATGCGAAGGCAGACTCCCCTGCTTCCTTCTTCATGGCTAGGACGGGCATTTTTGAAGCTTCTTTCTGACCCTGTCCAAAAATCCACTCTCGGGCCTCTTGTAGAGTGTCGAATCGCTTCCTTTGAGGAAGACCGCCAGTGAACCGACTTCCCAGCCTTACCCTCCACCCCTTTTTCGAATCCCCATACACGCCTACGCCAGAAGGGAGGTCAGCTATAACCTGCTTTTTTGCACCCATAGGATTATTATTTGACCCAAATTTGACCCGGAATGTCAATATCCTAGGTAAAAGGCGGACTGTAAATCCGCTGGCTTACGCCTTCAGTGGTTCGAATCCACTCCTGCCCATTTCCCCATAAATCACTGAGAAATTCGGATTTATGGGGTTGTGAATAGAGTTTTCTTTGAAGCTCTCCCTGACCTTTTAGGTAGGAGGGAGTTTTCTTTCCGGAAGTTTCCAGACCGGAAAACGATGCCAGGGAGGTTTCTTCAAGTCTGGGCGAGATGCGAAATGACTCTGGGGGACGAGAGCAATTCAATTCGACGGAGGAGTGTTGTTCCTGGGGGGCGCGGCGAATGCAGTGCGATGTAGCCGTCGTAATGTTCCATCGGCATGGCGATGCTCGTTCCCATCTCCCGGGGTTTTCAGATACCAACCCTTGCGAACCCTGTTGGTGGCAAATGTGTGCCGGGTTGGCCTGGGGCCTTTCTCCCTCGGCCGGGAGCTGGGCGGTTACGCGGTGAGCCGGTAAAGCGGATCCACCGGCAGCACGGTCTGGCGGCAGGGCGAGCGGTCTCCGCCCAGCGCGGCTCGCACGCGGAGCAGCGCCTCGCGGATGAAGGCGGGCCAGGGAATGGCGACGGTGGTGATCTGCAGGGATTCCGCGACGGGAGCGTTGTCGAATCCGACAATCAAGGGTGCGGTCTTCCCTGCGGAACGATACGCAGTCAATACCTCCTCGGCGAGGCGGTCGTTGACGCAGAAGATGCCCTCCGGGAGGGAGCGCATCAGCGAGGCGGCCTGCTTCTCGGCCCCTTCGCGCTGCCACGAGGGGGCGTGAATCACGCGCGCCTTGGGCCACAGCAGTTGGAATCCCTCCACCCGCCGCCGGCTCCGCACGTCGCGTTTCGGCCCGGCCAGGATGGCGCAGCGCGCCGTGTGCGGCAGGCGTCCCCGCAGGATCTGGCCCGCGGTGTAGCCGCCCGAGTAGTCGTCGATGGTGAGGGAATCGACATGCCGGGCCGCCTCGCCCAGCGGCGGGCCCGAGAGCAGCACCAGGCAGCGCCGCCTCGCCCCAGCGGCGGCCTCGACCAGCGAGGGCAGCTCCCAGATGACGGGATACTCGTCATCCTGCAGCCGCTGCTCCTCCTCGTAGAGGACGCGCAGCGGCATGTCCGCACCGGCAAAGGCCTCCCGCAGCATTTGCACGAGATGGGCGCCGAAGGTGCCGGCGAGCCGCGCGCGGGGATGCGTGCACAGGGCCACGCGGGCCGGGGTGGAAAAGTCCCCGCTTACGAAGGTGCCGCTGCCCTGCCTGCGCTGCAGCAGGCCGTCGGAGACCATCTCGCGCACGATCCGGTCGGCCGTCTGGTAGCTTACGCCGAAGCGCTGGCTGATGGCGCGGTTCGAGAGAAACCGCGTTCCCGGGGAATAGCCCTTCAGGCGCGCGGCGAGGATTTCGCGCAGCTGCACCACGCGCGGAGTGGGACGCTTTGGCATGGAAATAATCATATCACTTTGTCCGGTGATTGATATTCATTTTCCATGACATCGCGGGATTCCACGCGGATGCTATGGGGGTCATGAGTTCCCCGTCCCTCCTCGGTAAAGTCCTCGTCGTCGCCGGCGGCACGACGGGCCTCGGCTTGTCCGCGGTGCAAAGTTTCGTCGAAGCCGGAGCGAAGGTGGTGGCTTTCGGGCGCAGCTCGGAGAGTGTTGCCGCCGCGCGGTCCGCCCTCCCGGACAACACCCTCTTTTTCGGCGGAGACGCCACCGATCCTCGCAGCGCGGAGCGCGCCGTGGAGATGGCGGAGCGCGAGTTTGGCGGCTTTCACGGCCTTTATCACGTGGCCGGGGGGAGCGGACGCCGCCTCGGGGACGGTCCGCTGCATGAGATCACCGACGAGGGCGTCGCTGCCACCTTGAACCTGAACCTCGCCAGCGCCATCTACTCGAACCGCGCCGCCGTGCGCTCGTTCCTGAAATCCGGCCATCCCGGCAGCATCCTCACCATGGGGTCCGTGCTCGGCTGGGCTCCGTCGCCGCGCTATTTCGCCACGCATGTTTACGCGGCGGCAAAATCGGCCGTCGTCGGCTTCGTCAAATCTTGCGCGGGCTGCTACGCGCCGCACGGCATCCGCTTCAACGTGCTGGCTCCCGCCCTGGTCGAGACTCCCATGGCCCGGCGGGCTGCGGGCGACGACACCATCATGAATTTCATCCGGACGAAACAGCCGCTCGATGGCGGACGCATCGGAAAGGCCTCCGATCTCGATGCCGCCGCCGTATATTTCATGAGCGACGGATCACGCTTCACCACCGGACAGGTCCTGGCCGTCGACGGCGGCTGGTGCGTGAGCGAAGGACAATTTTAAGACCACCATGAACACCGCGACCAATTACTTCGACAAGACAACCGCCCTGCTCCAGAACATCCGCGACACGCAGCTCCCGCACATCCAGAAGGCGGCCGAGATTTGCGCGAACTCGATTTCCACGGGAGGGCTGGTTTTCCTCTTCGGTTCCGGCCACTCCCGCATGATGTGCGAGGAAATGACGCCACGTCAGGGCTGCTACGTCGGCTTCTACCCGATGGTGCATCTCGCGCTCTCGATCCACTCCGACATCATCGGCGCGAACGGTCTCCGCATGCCGCTCCACCTCGAGAAATTCGAGGGCTATGCCGAGGAGATTCTCAAGAGCTACAAGTTCGGCCCGAATGACGCCTTCATCATCATCTCCACCTCCGGCATCCGCCCGATCATCGTGGAAATGGCGCTCGGCGCGAAGGAGCGGGGCCTGCCGGTCATCGGCATGTGCTCGATGCCGCATTGCAGCGAGGCCAAGCCAGCGCATTCCTCCGGCAAGAAGCTCATCGATATCGCCGACGTCGTCCTCGACAACCAGTGCCCTCCCGGCGACTGCGTCCTGGAACTCGACGGCCTCGAGTGGAGCGTGGGGCCGACCTCCACGGTCACCGGCGCGATGCTGATCAACATGCTGCGCTGCGAAACCGCCTCGCTGCTCCTCGCCCGGGGCCACAAGCCCGAGATGCTCCCGAGCCACCAGTTCGTCGGCACGGCGACCGCGCATGCCGCGGAGGAGCAGCTCGAGCGCTTCTACGAGGGCTACCGCAAGAGCCTCGCCCATTTGTTTCAATAGCCGAGAATCGAAATCCCCAACCTCCCGCATGAATCACGCCATCGGCATCGACCTGGGCGGCACGAACATCAAGGCCGTCCTCGTGGACGAGTCCGGCCGCGTCGCCGACCGCGCCTCGCGTGCGACCAATGACTTTTCCTCGTCCATCGGGGACTGGTCGCGGGCCGTGTCGGAGCTGATCGCGCAGTTCGAGAGCGCGGCGCGGGGGGCGCGTCCGGCGGTGGGTTTTGCCTCTCCCGGCCTGGCCGCGCCCGACGAGCGGGCGGTCGCCTTCCTCCCGGGGAAGCTGAAGGGCTTGGAGGGGTTCGACTGGACGGCGTTTCTCGGGCGCGAGCCGCTTTGCCCGGTGATCAACGACGCCCATGCCGCCCTCCTCGGCGAGGCGTGGATTGGCGCGGCGGCCGGCCTGCGGAACGTCGTATTGCTTACGCTCGGAACGGGGGTGGGCGGTGCGATCCTCGTGGATGGCAATCTCTTCAGGGGGACCATCGGGCGCGCCGGGCATCTTGGCCACATGTGCCTCGATGTCGACGGGGTCAGGAGCATCGTCGGGATGCCGGGCTCCGTCGAGGACGCTATTGGCGAACGTACGGTGGCGGTTCGCACCCAGGGGCGCTTCTCCTCCACGGAGGCGCTGGTTCAGGCTCACCTCACGGGCGATCCCGAAGCCGGCCGCATCTGGAAGAAGTCGATTCGCGCGCTGGCCTGCGCCATCGGCTCGTACATCAATGTTCTTGATCCCGAGGCGGTCGTTATCGGGGGAGGCATCGCCCGCGCGGGTTTGGCGCTTTTCGAGCCGCTTGCGCGGGAACTCGACACCATCGAGTGGCGGCCGGGCGGATTCCGCGTACCGGTACGGCCCGGGGAGCTCGGAGAATGGGCTGGCGCGATCGGCGTCGCCCGCCACGCCATGCATCCATGAATCCCAGCCGCAGCTATCTCGAAAAATGCCGGGGCCTCCTCGATGCCGTCGCGGCGCAGGATCAGGAGATTCAACAGGCCGCCGATTGGTTTGCCGAAACGATCCTGGCGGGCCGCATGGCGCCCGGCTTTGGCTCCGGGCACAGCTGCATCATGGTGGAGGAAATGTGGCCGCGCTACGGGTCCTTCCCCGGGTTCAACCCCATCGTGGAACTCTCGCTCAGCTTTAACAACCTCGTGGTCGGCGTGAACGGGCTGGCTGCGCGCCTCACCGCCGCCGGACAGCCGCCGAAGGTGCTGAGCGGTGCCGCCGTGGTCGGGCCGGAGCGCGCCGTCGAGCTTGTCGAGTCGGCTTACGACGAACACGCCCGCCGCCTGGCGAAACTGTACGAAAACATGGGAGCCCCCGCAGATGTTTAGCATCCTGGATCACGGAAAGATTCCCCTGCTGGCCGAGGTGGACGTCCTCGTGGCGGGCGCGGGCTCGGCGGGGTGCTGCGCGGCGATAGCCGCCCGCGAGTCGGGGCGGCACAGCGTCCTGCTTCTGGAGCGCTATGGATTTGCCGGCGGCAGCTCGACCCAGATGCTCGACACCTTCTACGGGTTCTTCACGCCGGGCGCCGAGCCGCGCAAGGTGGTCGGTGGCATTCCCGACCGCGTGGTCAATGCGCTCGACGCGGCCGGAGCGGTCTTCCTCCGCCCGAACACCTACGGCGCAGGCACCGGGGTGAATTATAACCCCGAGCGCCTCAAACTCGTGTGGGACGAATTGCTCGTCCGCGCCGGAGTGCGCGTGCTCCTGCATGCGCACCTGGTGGATGCCGAGACCGTGGCGGACGGGCGCATCCAGTCCGTGGTCATCTGGACGAAGCGCGGATTTTACCGCATCCGGGCCACCCGGTTCATTGACGCCTCGGG
>Ga0209935_1001060_pt1 | contig 50240 bp, 46 predicted proteins | sample ThiBio_1000_plan_2_FD_183958 | JGI IMG/M metagenome (GOLD analysis project Ga0209935, IMG submission 183958) | Wastewater bioreactor microbial communities from Cape Town, South Africa - Thiocy_cont_1000_plan (SPAdes) | ecosystem: Engineered > Bioreactor > Thiocyanate-remediating >... | reverse complement strand
TCTGCTTGCTTTAAAATAGAAATTATTTGGCTATCTGAATAGCGTGATTTCTTCATTGTAGATCTCCTGCGTCAATGTTACGAGAAAATTCTACTTTTGAATACCGCTACTATTTGGGGGGATTACCAAACCAGTGTATTATCTAAAAATTTAACCTGAACCATATTGAAGTTTTATCAAGTATGAAACCTACCCTTCTTCGGAAGTTTTTAAAAATGCAATTAGCTTGGCGACCTCATTTGAAAATACTACCAAAATATTTACAAACTGATTTTCTAAAAGATTTATTCACATCGTGCAACAAAAGTTCAAAGCAATGGGGTGCATTGTTACGTCGATATTTAGTAGTAAGTAGCTTGAGACAAAACTCAACAATTAAACCTACATTGAAATGCCCTGGCTCCTGAAACCAAAAGAAGCTAGCCAGTCAGCTTTTAACGGTTGGGATAGCCTGAAGGGTCCCTGACTAATCATTTTAAAGATAATGTCTTATACTGCATAAAGTGAGGCAACACGCATGGCTGTGCATAGGGAGATGTGTCACTCATGCAAAATCATGAGCAAGAAAAGTTAATCAAAAAAGCATATATTTCTTTTCTATTTTCTTCAACCTTTCCTATAGTGGTATTTCTTCTTTCCTTTGTAGCGCCTATCTCTTTAGTCTTTTTGTTGTTTATTCCTTTGACTATTCTAACAGGGTTGATTTTTTTTATATCAGGATTAATAGGTATTTTTTACAGCGTTAAAAGCAAAGACTCGGTTTTGATTTTTCTTTCGGTTTTCTTTCTAATAATTTTTTATTGTGTATACCCTTTTGAACAGCATTTCGTTCAGATTGTGGGGTTTGGCATAGCTTATTTTCTCATCACGACATTACTTTCTATATTCTTTTTTACGAATAAGGGATCCTATTTTGCTATTCATTTTCATTTAAATGGGAAAAAATTTTATATCATAGGTGGATTAGCAGCAATTGCAATATTATATAAATTTGTTGAAAATCAATATACTTCTTACCGTTTAGATCCACATTATAATTTTGTTTATACAACGCTAGGTTGTGTAGACAGTGTTATGCCGAAACTTTTTCCTCATAAGTCATCAAAAGAATATTTACATTGTAACAAATGCACTTGTGACGATCCCGAAATATATCTCTATGATTTTAAATCCTATACAAGCAAACGCATTACAGTAGAACAGGCACTTTCTTTAAATTTGATGGATACCCCCATTTCTCCCGATAATAATCAAGTGATATATTGTCCTGGCTCCAATATAGAATCTAACATTTGCTTACAAAAAGGGAACATAAAGAAAAACCTTCACATTAAAAATAAAAATGACTTCATTTTTATAGGATGGATCCCCGTTAAATATTAACGTACATCGCATAAGTTGCATGTACAGAACATCAAAACCAAGGATTACTAAGGCGTAAACAGTTGCATCATTTTTTGCTAAGATCTTTCTATTTTTCGGTTTAAAAGCCTCTCCTTGAGAGGATAAGAAGAGGCTTTTAGATTTTATTTAGAATCCAGAGTTAGAGAATCCATTACGCTCATATTCTTCTTGAGCATATTCATCGATCTGGTTATCTAATTCTTCATAATATCTCATGTCTTCATCATACTGAGCTTTTCTTACTATAGGTTCCACTGTTTTGGTTACAAGCGTGCTAACAGCAGATCCCCATAATCCACCACCTGAGAGAAAAAAACCGCCCAAACCGGCTAAGCGACCAACTGTACTTGATACAAGAGTCGGTTCTTCATGGTTGTCGCCCAAATAGCCCTCTAGTTCTGCAGCAAGCGCCTTACCTTGTTCAGTTGCAACCGCTTTAGCAAGAAATTTTTCTGGCCCCTTATACGCTAATCGAGCGGCATTAGTTGCCACATCTACTACGTTTTCATTGATACCCATCTTTTTAGCAACTCGATTGCCCTGAGAAATCGCTGTTTCAGTTGCAATAGGTTCTGCAAGAGATAAAAAAGAACTAAAGTAATTAAGCATAACACTTCCCCTTAAAGTTATAGTTATTTAAATAAATTATGATTAACTTTATACCTTATCCGTGAGTGAATATATACTCACAAAAGATAAATAGGCTGGGAGAAACGATAAGCGGTTAAAATGAGAAAAAAAATACAAAAAATGTAAGAAAATTAAATAAGTGTAACCACAGGTAAAAGGATTTTATAACTTATAAAAGAAGTTATTGGTAGCGCAGATGAGCACCAATAGCAGGTCCTCATCACATTTCGTCTCCAGGTTGCCGCAAGAGAATCTATGCCATTCCTGAAATCCATAGGCTCCAAAGCTAAAGGAACATGTTGTCTAGCTCCTCATTGAAACGCCAGCAGCTCTTCATCAAAGAGAAATTAGATTTGCGAGCAAAGAGTCATTTAAGGCTTTAATCGCTATCGTCGTACCATCTGATAGGGTTTCCTTATCGAATATCCCTCTGTTAATGTTTTGAAGCAATAAGAAACTCATAGAATACTGCTTGCTCAAACCTCTTGCGCACCCCACTTCCGATAAAATTCGGTTGATTCAAATAAATATATATTTTTATGGCAAATTTTTTTATAACCTCTCAAATATTTACGTCGCAAAATCCGTTTTTAACCACGCATCTGTAGTTATCTATAACTTATCCTAATTACTTTTTGTGCAAGCGAAATTTGCGTTACGCTGATGTGGTTTATTTTTTAGGTAATCGAATCATGTGGAATTGGAACAAGATTAAAAATAGTTTTGGCCTATTTACGCAGACAAGCGTTACGCTTGTCGCAGGGTATGCCACTGTAGCAAGTACAGGAATAGGCACTTTATTTACTATACTGGCTCCCTATGGGGCCGAGCAAATTATAAAATTACTACGAAAATATTCACCAACTTTTTCCAACTTTCGTGATAGACATTATTGGAGTTTCATCTTATTTGTTGATGTTATTTCAATAGGAACGGCTGCGCAAATCTTCAATTTAAGTCAAGAGGAATTTGCATTGGCTGGCATGGCGCATATCTATAATTTTTATACTATTTGGAAAAATCTTGTGCCTCAAATTGAAAATTATCTTGCGAAGATACCAAATCAAACAGCGGCTGTTTATGGCACAGCCGACAAGAAACTCCTTGCTGAAGGACAACGAATGGCCCAAAAAGCTCAACTTAATGATATTAATATAGAAATTTTTAATTCAAATGCATATAGAGCCTACTCTGTTTTTGATGACAAACGTGTTGTCATCTATAAAGGATTAATCAATCTTCTTACAGAAGAAGAACTTAATGGCGTGATGGCGCATGAAATCTCGCATTTAAGTCGCAGTAAGTTTCAGTTCTTTATGGATAAAATAAGTCATGATCTTTCTTCTTTAAATTTAGCATTACTTTCGGCGCATTTGCTTTTAAGCGCAACGTACTTCCTTAATAAAGAAAATCTTTCATCTATAGATCTTTCTCGAAACGTTTTAGGGTTAAGCAGTATATTTTTTTTATTCATTTCTCATCTATGCTATCAAGAAAGAAAAAGGAATGAAGAAATTAGAGCAGATCAAGGATCGGTAATTCTTACTTCAGGAAATGCATTATCAACCGCATTAACAAAGATAACAAATGAAATAGCAAAAAGATCTACTGTACCATATGTAATATCTTGGTTAAATAGTGATAAGATTTTTCCTAAAATGATTAATAGACTGATTGATTGCCATCCTACTTTGCCTGAAAGAGATAGAGCAATTACCATGGAATATAATAAGCTAAAACAAGAATCATCAAATTATCGTTTCTCAAAACACATTTCATCAAGGGAAGTGACAGAATTAATTAGTAATGCTAAACGATATCAGCAATATAGATAATGCTTACTCTGGCCGGTTTCTGCGACTGCTTGTTTATATTTTCAAGGCTTATCACATCAGTTTTATCGTAGGCGGATGCATTTTATCAGAACTCTTCTCTCTCAGCTTCTTTCTTATTTCGCTCATAGCGTTATTATTCGCTATAATAGCAATGTTCACATAAATGATGCCTTTGTAGCAGTAATTGGCCGGTAGAAGTGTGTGTTAATTACGTCGGTAAATGTTGCACTTTGGAATAAAAAAATACTATTTAAGTGTAGGAGACTAGTTCTATGACGACCGAAGATAAGCTCAAGATGACCTTTAACGTTCGCGCGCATCGAATTAATGCTCATGGAAGTGAAGCCACCTGCAAATCAGCAACTATCTCTTTGGACACAGATCTCGCAGGTCGTGTTGATGCCTTCAATCCTGCAGAATTGCTAATGGCTGCGATTGCCGCTTGCATGCTCAAAGGTATTGAACGTGTAACACCAATTCTGAAATTCTCCCTACGTGGCGTTGAAGTTCGACTGCATGGCGTTCGACAGGATGTTCCGCCACGAATGGAATCAATTGAATATGAGATTATCGTCGATACTGATGAAAGTGATCATCGACTCGCTTTGTTGCATGATAATGTCACGAAGTACGGAACGGTATACAACACAGTATTGCCTGGAACATCGCTAAAAGGTGTGTTGAAGCGAGCTACATGATGAGCAACGTTCACGCTCATTCTCCAACTAATATTGGAAAATATTTATTGTGATTAGCTTCGGCGTTGTTCTGATCGAATTTTTATAACTCGCAAGCAGGATCTCTAGCAATGCTGGCAAATACCGAATACAGCCAAGCAATATAAACACCTTATTATTTGTGTGGACTGCGTTTGCTGCGGCGTTTGAAGCTACACACCCATCACACATATGGCTAGCGATGAAGTGCCATTTTAATCAGTTTTACCAATGCTATCATTTAATGTTGATCGATACTCAGACAGTGATGGTAGTCAAGCATTGGTGTAATCATTAACTAGCTCTACAACAAGAATCCAACCCATACGCCAGACAGAGCATGTTTTTGATGCTTGGTTTTTATATGAATGCTCGTTACCCAGTGTAAGGAAATGTATTTCTCTGTACAGGGTACATACATGGTACTTAACATAATTAACTGCATTCTTGAATGTAAAATAAACTATATTCATCAAGATAAAGATAAGGATAAGATAAGTCATGACTACTGAAATTCTCATCTGCTCTCCTACCCGAACAGCCATTGGAACATTTAATGGCAAACTGAAAAATATTACGGCACCTACGCTGGGCTCACTTGTTATTAACGAAACACTAAAACGTGCAGGTCTTGCCTCAGATAAAGTACAAGGTGTTGTCATGGGACACGTCGTACAGGCTGGTACTGGTATGAATTCAGCAAGGCAAGCTTCGATTAAAGGAGGTGTTCCTGTAGAAGTACCTGCTTATACTGTCAATCGTGTTTGTGGCTCCGGTGCACAAGCAATAGTTTCTGCATATTTGGAAATTGTCAGTGGTAACATCCAGTGCGCGGTTGCAGGCGGAATGGAAAATATGGATCAATGTCCATATCTATTACCCTTGGCTCGTTGGGGTTATCGCATGGGCGAAGGTCAGTTAATCGACAGCATGTTACGCGATGGGCTAAACGACGCTTTCTCTAATCAACATTCCGGTTGGCATACTGAAGATCTAGCTGCAAAATATTCTATCACTCGTGAAAAACAAGATGCATGGGCGCTGCGTTCTCAATTGCGTTTTGCTAAAGCTCAAGCTGAAGGAAAATTTGATAGCGAAATTACGCCAGTTGAAATTACTTTACACAAGGCTACTGAACTATTCCAGAAGGATGAGCATAACCGCCCAGATACCACACTAGAAAGTCTTGCCAAACTCAAGCCTGCATTTCGAAAGGATGGTACCATTACAGCAGGCAATGCCCCAGGGCTCAATACTGCAGCGGCAGCAATGATTATTGCCGATGCAAAATTTGCCACTTCACATAATCTCAATCCGATAGGAAGGATTGTAAGCTATGGTGTGAGAGCTGTCGAACCAGGCATGTTTGGCTTAGGGCCTATTCCGGCTGTCCAGCAAGCAATGGAACGTGCAGGATGGAAAATCAGCGATGTAGATCGTGTGGAAATTAATGAAGCTTTTGCCGCAATTGCTATCGCTGTTACTCATGAGCTTGGCTTCAATGAGGACATTGTTAATGTTGAAGGAGGCGCAATAGCTCATGGTCACCCAATTGGTGCGAGTGGCGCCATTCTGATCACTCGCCTACTACATTCCATGAAGCGCGACGGACTAAAACGAGGCATTGTCACGCTATGCATTGGTGGTGGGCAAGGTATTGCAATAGCATTGGAAGTTCTGTGATTAAAAGTAAGTCAAAAATTAACTCCAACACTTTAAAACAATAAAAGCACCATAAATGCTGGGTAATTGGTTCAATTACTCAGCATTCCCGTTAATTTTAAGCATAGTGCTTTTAGCAATATTCATGGGTTTGAAAGAGGCAGAACTTTTTTTGATTATCTAAAAGCTATCCATTTGAAACATTATGGTCATGTTGATCCTAATTTTGTTCACAAATTAATGACTGACACCAAGCACTTCTCTGCCCTCTTAGAGCGAGGTTTTCAAAACTTCATAAAAAATTTGAAACTACTATTTTTAATCAGAAGATTTTAAAAAAGTGGTTTGTATGTCAAATGCTCGTTACTATCTACTAAAAATTCCTTTAGGGAAATACTCCACAATCAATTTCTGATAAAGAGCCAACACAAGCATCGCATTTAGAATTCAAACTTGCCATTTTTAACTAAGTAGGTATAATGCCGCAGCTTAATATTATCTAATTAAGGGGTTTTAAGATGGTTTTCGGATTTGAGTTTAAACCAAGAAATATTGCATTATTTTTAGGTTTTTCTTTTTTTATTGGAATGCTGGGCGTTCCTTCTGCCATTGGTCTAGGTTCAAATTTGCTATTAAATATGGCGACTAGTTTTAGTCTCGCCGGAGTTTTATGGGCAATAGGATTTTATACTGAAAAACAATTTCATACTAAGCATTCCTCTAAAAAAAATACTGAAACAACAAAAAATAATACCCAAGATACCGGGGCAAAAAAATCGTCTGCTCAAACTAAGATCGTGCATCTCTGTGGGATTTATACTTATATAGATTTTTCTAAAATTGATAGTAGGATTACTCAAGTTGGCGGCTGGATGGAATGCCACCCAATGCGAACAATGATTAAAATACCTACAAAGCATCATGATGAAATCATGGCTAAAGTAAATAAAGTAATAGACGCAACAAAACCCAAGAACACTAGAAATTTGGTTAATAATTATAAGCATCAAAAAGATCAATCATCTAAAGTGCAATCTGAAAGCATTTCTTTGAATCCCCACAGAAGTATGAGAAGAAAACATAAAAACTAATGAGTAAATGAATGGGATAGACTTAGTATCTAAGTTAAACATTCATTACAATCAAAGAAGTTTTTGATTTAATAAGCATTGTGCAACAATCTGTTGCACAATGCTTATTTTTATTTTCTAATATCTTTTCTTCAACCTGCCCAAGAGAAGATATTAACAAGAAATTTGTCTCATCATCGCTATTATTGATTACCCGATGTGGCAAGAGTTTTAGAACTTTAAGCCTTGCGGTGGGTGTTAAAATAAACATTTTTCCATTTAATTCAACTTGAAGACTCCTGAAAGTACATAAATAAATTATGTAGCAACCAGATGATAATGCAATTTATCAGCCGTGTTTGGTGACATTTTCACGTGCATACCGGTGGATCGTGAATTCATCTCAGATTTATAGAAGCCGGTTTTGGTGAAACTGTACTTTTCGACGCTATCACTTTCTTCTAAGATAGAAAAGGCACCTTTATATATTGAATTTTGTACCCTCCTGATAATTTTGAATGTGCTATGTTTCATTTTGATGAAGTCATTATTATAAGACTCATCATCTATTCAGTGCTCGCAAAATTGTAGGGTTATTTCATAAAATTAGGCGGCTTTATGCTACAAAAAATCGTCTCAATTATCCTTCTTTTAGTGCTACCAAACCTCTGCTTCGCATCTTTCCAATGCAAAAGTAACGCTGTTGCACACGAAGGTGATACAGCAGCGGAAGTTGAAATTAAATGTGGCCAACCGATGTCAATCAGTCGTCAAGGGAAGGTAACCATAAAGGGAGAATTGGTTGATCTAGAAAGATGGGTGTACAATCCTGGATATGGTAAATTTTACCAGATCCTTGAATTTCATAATGGGGTTTTGGTAAGCGTAAAAAGCGGACCCAGAACATAGCCTGTGCTTAAAAAATGCTTAATTTTCTCTATTTAAAACCTCATATAGATTTTAAAGAATTGCTACGTCATTTTTAACATGTATATTTCCTTTATTATTGAAAATCTAGTGCTTCTAACGTCTATCCAAATAAATCAAAATGCTCTAACAAGTTGAATTTTTCGCTTAAATTGTAGATAAAACACATGAATATATGCTCACCAATAGGTTAATTGTTGAGTTTGCTATCAAGATAAGGTAGCATCCATTCTTTCTTAAAAAGTCCAAGGATTTCGCGCTATGACAAAGATCAATAAAATTTATGCCGCAGTTGAAAAAAACAACTTATCAGGATTGCGTGCATTGTTAGACAATGATAACGCTAGCTATCATTGTCCACACAAAGGAAATCCCTTGCTTGCTGCGGTTAAAGCAGGACATCTTGATATTGTAAAGTATTTACTGCAACGTGAAGAAATAACTTTTCAAAATATGCCATCCAAGCATAAAACGGCTTTACGCGCTTATACCCTTTTCAAACCAAAAACTAAAGAAGAAATAATTCGCATCCAAGCCCTGAAAAATGAAATTTTAAAAAAACATGGATTTAATTTACCTGCAAAACATCAAGCAAAAGGCATCAACCAGAATTCTTTAATTGAAGCTATCAAAAAAGAAAATGTAGCAATCATTAATGCATTGACAACATCCTCATTATTCATCTGTTGTAATTTTAATGATACAAATGGAAACACCCCTTTTCATTATGTCGATCAAATTAAAGATAATAAAAAGCGAACAGAAATTGCGACCTTGTTGATAAAGAAAGGAATGGACATAACGATTAAAAATAATAAAGGTGTTGGCGTTTTACATTTAAAAGAATATAAAGAAATTCAAAAAGCAATTTTAGCAAAACAACATTCAGCCCTGAATAATATAGCTGCCATGATATTCTTTAAAAGAGATATAAATGCACTTATTTTTTCTTCGATCGTTGCAACGGCTTGTTTAGCTGCGTCTCTCATGATGCCTGCTATGATTTTTGGAACTTTAGTAGCAGGAGGGTATTTTGCGGCAAACTTGGTATATGTAAGCTTAAATAAATTAACTTCCTCAGAGAGAGCACATGAGATGTTAAAACGTCAAATGAGCGATTTAACCGCAGAAGAAAAGGCTGCAGTAGAACCAATGAGACTTGATCTAAGGTGTAAAGAACTTTCACGCAGAATTACAAGAGTCGAACAATACCTCAATGAAAACAAAGGTATGATTTCAGCTGAAAAAAAAGATGCGAAGCAAATTGCCAAGCTTAAGCAATGCACAACTGAAATAACCACCCCAGCTGTTACCCCAGCGCTCCATAAGCAGAAACAAAAAGCTGTTGAAACTGCCAATAGTCGTAAAAGAGCAGAAGAAGTAAAGAAAAAAGCGGCAAGAAGATAGCATTTGCAAACTTCTACCCCCTCTTCCATTTTGGTAGAGGGGATCAGTCAGCGTCACAGACCAAAAAATAACCATCCTGCTTTCTTATCTCTTCGAGAGAAGTTAGACTCGTCTATCGTTACTTTTTTTCCAACCTTGTTCTTATTTATTTCTGATTGAGCAGGATGCGCGAACCTGCTTTCTTCTCTTTCCTCTCCCTCTCGTTAACTGACAACTTAATTAATTTTAAATCATAAAAAATATTATGCTTTAGAAGAAATTACATCATATACATTAGCATTTCTCACAATTACACGTATTTTTCTAGTTCATGTAGTAAAAATTATGACATGAATTTAATGCAAAATATTACGTATTCACCTTACATTAAAAAGAAAGATAACTTATAATTGCTTCTTTATTTTTGTATGGATCTTCATGATGAAACGTAAAGTCTCTTTATCTGAAAACCAACGTCGGCGTAAATTACAAAAGCAAGAAACGAATATGCCCAGTGATTTAATGAACATCGATTTCTTGTTATCGCAGATCTTAGGCTTTATGCCTGCTTATCGGTTAGTCGGAAAAAATGCTATTACTAGCGTTTCTAAAACATGGAAAAGATTACTTACAGAAAATAAATTTTATAATAAAAAATATTTTAACGCGCTCCTAGCTTCTTGCCAGCAGGATCCTCAAGGTGCACTTCATATTCTCAGTGATGAAACATTCATCCCTCATCTTACTTTTAAACAACTATTTAAAATTGCGGGTTGTAATAATGAGTTAGCAAAGAGTATTATTAGTAATCCGACGGCTGAGAGCATTCTAGATAGTGAAGATTTAGAAAAACTGGCCGAACAACATTCTGATATTGCGATGGCTATTCTCAAAAACCCTCAGTTCTGCTTTAAATTGATGGGATCTAGCTTATTGGGTAAGCTTGGTCTTAAGTATCTTGAAGTAGCTGTCTATATTCTCCACACCCCAGAATTTTACAGACGATTAAGTAACCGTAATTTAATTGAACTTGCTCAGCAACATCTTGAGGTTGCTAATTATCTTCATAACAATCCTGGTTCTTTAACAAATGATGATTTACTTTTAATTGATAGTGCATATTTTGAAAAGGCGGAGAATATTGTCAAAAATCCTGAGCTTTATAACAATTTAAGCGGTGAGCAGATAGCTATTCTTGGTCAACGACATCTTAGCATTGCACAAATTATTTTAAATACCCCAACACTTTGTAGCAAACTAAGTATTAGTCAACTATGCATGCTTGCTCAAAATCATGTGGAAATTGCTCAACATATGCTCAATAAAGATGATTTTTGCAACGAAGTCTCTGGGGAAGATTTAATGATGCTTGGCATTAAAAATCCTGAAATTGCTAACCTTATTTTTGACGATGCTAAACTTTTTGTTAAATTAAATGCAAATGCGATAACCCAACTTGGTGCACATCATCTTCAAATTGCTAAGCGCATTCTAAAAATGTCTGAATTACAACTATCTCCTCAGCATTTATGTTTTATGGGGTATTGCCATTCAGAAGTTGCTGAGCACATCTTAAATACACCTGCACTTTGTGATGAATTAAGTGGTGGTGAATTAGCCAAGCTTGGTGAAAATCATGAAGAAATTGCTGAGCGCATTATTAATACTACTACATTCTGGGATAAATTAACTGCTGAAAATTTAGTTAAACTTAGCCGTCAATACTCTAAAATAACTAAACTCATTTTAAATAATCCTCTTCTTTTTGATAAAATAGTTGCTGCAAGCCAATTGAATTGTTTTACTAGAAATTTCACCGTCGCTGATTTTGAAAACCTATATGATTCTCCTGACTTATCTCTAGCCGAGAAAGCTATGGGGATCCCTATGGATAAATACATTAAAATTGATCTAATAAAGAATGGAATTAGAGAAACAGCAAATACTTTATTGCAAAATACACCAACCATCAGATGTCGCTGAAAATCTGATAATCGTTCTGGCATAAAATAATATTTTATGCCAGATTGGTTAATTAATCCCGCATAATAAAGTTTTTATAGAAAATTGTCTTGAGATCTACCCTATCTTCCTTATAGAAACATTAGAAAAGCCACCTGGCATTCCATGCAATTAACCGTTTTACCAATTTGAGAAATTGGCCAAGACTTTTCTCACTCACGCTCATTTTGCAATCATGTAGTAAAAATTATGACGTGAATTTAATGTAAAACTTTTCTTATCTACCTTACATTAAAAAGAAAGATAACTTATAATTGCTTTTTATTTGTTTAAGGATCTTCATGATGAAACGTAAAGCCACCTTAGCTAAAAAAAAGCAGCCATCGCATAAAATACAAAAACAAGAAGCAACTAATAATGTTGATTTAATGAACATCGACTTCTTGTTAACACATATCTTAAGCTTTGTCCCTGCTTATCGGTTAGTGGGAAAAAATGCTATTACTAGCGTTTCTAAAAAATGGAAAAAGTTACTCACGGAAAATAAATATTTTAATAAAAAGTCTTTTAAAGAGATCCTATCTTCTTGTCAACAGCACCCAGAAGGTGCACTTCATATTCTCAGTGATGAAACATTAATTTCTCATTTTACTTTTAAACAAATAATTAGAATTGCTGGATACAATAAAGAATTGGCGAAAGAACTGATTGGCGATTTTCAGGATAGCAATGATTTAGTAGCGCTATCTGGGCAATATTGCGAAATTGCAATGGATGTTGTTAAGGATCCAGAGCGACACACTAAATTAACCGAATTTAGCTTATATAAGCTTGGGCTTAAGTATACTGAAGTTGCCCTATATATTCTAAAGAATGCTGAACTTCGCAGCCGATTAAGTAACGATACTTTAATTGCACTTGGTCAACAGCATCTTGAGGTTGCTAATTATCTTCATGATAACCCTGGTTCTTTAACGTATGACGATTTACTTCTGATTGATAGCGCACATTATGAAAGGGCCGAGAATATTGTTAAAACTCAGGAACTTTGTAATAATTTAAATGGTGAACAGCTAGCTAAACTTGGTCAACAACATCTTAACATTGCAAAAATTATTTTAGAGAGACCCACACTTTGTAAAAAACTAAATGTCAGCAACCTATGCATGCTTGCTGAAAATCACTCAGAAATCTCCAAACATTTGCTCAGCAAAGATGAGTTCTGCGATGAAGTCTCTAGAGAAGATCTAATGTTGCTCCACATCAAAAATATAGAAATTGCTAATCTAATTTTTGATAATGCTAAACTTTTTGTTAAATTAGATGCAAATGCGATAACGCTATTAGGTGCTCATCATCTCCAAATTGCTCAACGGATTCTAAAAATGTCTGAATTACAACTATCTCCTCAGCATTTATGCTCTATTGGACGTTGGCATTCAGAAGTTGCTGAACACATCTTAAATACACCTGCACTTTGTGATGAGTTAAGTGGTGGCGAATTAGCCAAGCTTGGTAAAAATCATGAAAGAATTGCTAAGCGTATTATTAATACCCCTACATTCTGGGATAAATTAACTGCTGAAAATTTAATAAAACTTAGTCGTAAGCATCCTAAAATTATCGATCTGATCATCAATAATCGCATTCTTATTGATAAAATAATAACTGCTGATTTACTGAGTAGTTTTGGTGAAAATTTTGCCATCGCCAATTTCGGCAATGAAAACCTACTTGCCATACCTTCAAGAGAAAGAACAAGGTTGTTCCCTAGTAAATTTTTAAGAATTGAAGCAGCACTTAGCACAGCAAAAGCATTATTATTGCCAACCAATAAAATGCAACCATAAATAGTCTGATACTCATTCTAGTATAACAGTATATTTTTTGCATGCAGTATAAAATAATATACTGTTATACCAGATAAATTAATAAAATTTTGACAGTCCATTATATGAACCTAACAGGGTTTTTTAACTTATAGGCATAATATTTTCCTGTTATACGAATATACTGCTTGCGCCATTTAAGCTCTTTATGCCCCCTTTTTTGAGCATTTTTATGATTTTATTGAATAATTTGAACCATTTTTAAAGAAAAATAGTCTTCATGACTAGACGGCCATATGCAATTTTAGAGTGTAACCACAATAGATTTGGGGCAAGACGATGGGTGATGATACTGATGAAGAAGATGTAGAAAATGAGCAAGATATACAAAATCAGAAAAAGGTTTTTGTGGCAGGAATGGGACCTGGGGGGTTAGCTGCTGCTCTAGAAGCTGCGGAGAAAGGATATTTCGTCGTTATCGTAGAACCTAGAGATGAATTTACTCGCACACAAACGGTTGGTTTAACCAATGAAAGTTATAATTATTTAACCTCACTTGCCAATATAGATAACGAAGCAGATCGAAAATTTTATCTTCAGAAAATAACAAGTACAGGAAGTCCAAGGCAATATTTTGTCAATGTAAATGATTTACAGAAATTTTATAAATCTAAATTAGAAGAATTTCCTAATGTTCAGATTCTGCAGGGATCGCAATACAAGGTAACAGCAATTGATCCTAACACACAAATTGTCACTGTTAAAAATGGAGAAGAAAGTTCAAGTCTGCGCTTTGACTTTATAGTTGCAGCTGATGGAAATCGACATGAGATTGTTAATTTAATTAATCGTAACTTAGAGCCAGAAACTCAGGTTATTTATCAAAAGCATGGTATCAAACCAAGACAATCTGCCTCAGGTACAGTTTCTCTACAAGTGGCAGCAAAACATGGTATCAAAAATAGGCAAGGAAATATGGTCCGATTTGGCCCTGAACATTTAGAAAAACTACATGCCTTAGGCTGGGACAAACCTTATTTCCCTCAAATGGCAGCTACATTACGTGATTTGGGTGAAGATAAGGATATCAAGTTTTTTGTTTCAGGAGAGATCCCAGAAAAAATTGCTAAAATGCAAGATCCAAATGCGCAACGTCTCGCTCTGATAGAATGGGGTAAATTAGCGGTAAATGTTCATTATGGATACAAAATAGATGATATCTTCTTCAAAGAAAAAGAAGTAAAAAAAGATAGACAAGATGATAAACGTCATTTGCAAAAAGTTGAGGATGTTAATAAACTCAAAACAACTTCTTTCGATGTAAACCTTGCTTATGCCAGTCGTCCTATTATTGAACTAGGCGAAGGTGGAATAGTTGCTTTAATAGGAGATGCAAATCAATCCGCCAATTTCTTTTACGGTCATGGCTTAAATGATGCGCTTACTGAAGGGGTTCACTTTGGTCGATGTTTAAGTGCGCCTGAAGATAATACTTTTGATAAAGAATCGTTCTTAGAATATCAGCAAGACAAAATTGACACTTTGCGGTACTTAATGAATGCATCCAAAAAGAATGAGCCGACAATTTCTATTCAACATAAACTGAACAATGACATAAACGCAACCTTAGCATTAGCACAAAGAATATTAAAATCCACTCAGTTAAATAATTTTTTGGAGGAGATGAAAGCATTACCTTCCTTTAAATCTGGGCAAGAATTTGAAGCGGAGCTTTATTATCGTTACTATGCATTGCTGGGTAAAACACTAGACGAAATGGATGCAGAATTTGGTCACAAAGCCATGAAATTTAGCAGCAAAAAAGGGAAAAAAGAGGTATTATTTTCCAACGAGAGCGAGATGCTTAGCATCAAAAAAGACTTAGCGGAGCTGAGAAAAGAAGTTTTTTCTCATATGAAAAATTTCTATACTGTTAGCAATACATCGCCAGATAATCAAGAGCTACCCCCGCAAAGACCTGGCACCAAATGATAATGTGATAAAAATTATTATTTCAGCTTTTAATCAAACTTTTATGGAACAGTCGTTCGCTTCGCCCCAGCCCCCTTTGTGGATTAGTGTGTGTGTCTCATCGAAGATATAGCCTCCTTTCTGGAGGCTACTTCTCACAAAAAACAATTAAAAGTATAGCAAATTTAATTCAACTTGATATTACTTAATTTAGTTTCCAATTCTAATTCAGGCCACAATAACTGCGGCGTTAAGCCAAAACGCGTTAAAGCGGTTCTAACAATTTTTATATAAATACCTGCAATAGAATCATCCGTTTTTCCCGGTCTATGAGACTTATGAATTCCACGCTGGGAAATATTAACTGGTCCAAGAATAATTGCCCATTTTTGATTAATCGTATTTTCTTGAAATACTAAGGTCACACGGGAACCATTGCCAGGTCGAATTTTCGCGTCTATTGCATTTAACATGCATTCCAATTCTTGCCAGGAAATTTCCATATGGGCATTTGTGCTAAAAATATTACAGATCAAATCTTGATGTCTTTTTAATCTATCTCTATAGTATTTCAATCTTTCCTGAGAAAAATTAACGTTTAAGCTCTGTAAATTATTGCCATCATTTTTATGCGATCTCAAATTTCTTTTTTGAGCAAGCTCCTCCTGCTTTTGCTTTTTTCTTTTAGATAAAGCTTTAGCCGGAGTAAACCCACCTCCAAATGATCTCTGTTGTTCATATATCGCTTGCTCTATTTCTATTTCTTTTTTCCTTTTGCGTTTCTTTTCGTTTACTTTTTCACTTTCTGAGGTAGCTTCCATTTCGTTAACGAGCTTATAATTTTCCTTTTCGCATTCGCTCACGTTTGTCTTATCATTCTCTATCGTTGTTTCTGTTTTTTTATCTAAATCATCATCGTCTTGTTGTGTGTATTCTATTTCATTAACATTAATATCATTCATAGCAGAAACGTCAGCAGTAGAATAGAACTCAAATTTTTTGCGATATTGATAAAAATCAATTAAATATTTAAATGCCTCTTCGGGACTAGTAGAACACCTTTCATTATATTTTTTTAAACATGAGGTATATTCTTCAAGAACAACAGCATAATCTTGAGCCGTAGGATGAAGCCTAAATTCAACTGCTTCTAAAGCCTTGCAATTTTGAATATGAGTCGTACATTCTTCTATCAAAGAGCTAAGATTAAAAGTAGCGTTACCATCAATATTAATTTTTACTAATTTAATCAGAATCGCGTAGAAATCGCGCTCTACATGAGGCGCTAGAAACTTTTGAATATCTCTTAACGCATTTGCTTCACTATCGATTGATTTATCTTTAAAGGGTTCATTTTTTACACGATATTGTATAATAAAAAATAGAACCGAGATATTTTCATTAGCGTATTGTATTAAACCTTCTAGCATTTTTTTATCTTGCAGACACCATTCTATAAACAATTTATTGATTGTTCCATTCTCTATTTGAACACAATATGAATGAAGGTATATAGCCCGATGCTCTTCTGGCCAAAAATGGTTTGCAAAAAAATTAGCAGCCTCCTTTGCAGAGACACCCTCAAAATACTCTATTAATTCTTGGTTAAATTGTATTCGCGCTTCAATTATTTCCTTGGCCTTTCTAAAGATTAATTTATCAGGTGATACTGTGCCAATTTCAAATTCTTCGCTAGGACCGATTTGCATACAAATTCCTCAATAATTTCAAAAACATAGTCGAAAAGAATTCAAACACAGCAAATTATTGATCTGACGAAAAGACGATCTCTATCTGTGTATATACTTTATACAAGTAGAATTAAAACTGTTCCTAGTGAATTCATTTCAAGGCAAAAACGTATTATAGTTATAAAAGTAAATTTGTCATGCCGATAATGAACTGAAATTTTTATTTACTTAAATTCTCCACTTTTACAATGTAACTACTCATAAGCGCATGCGCCCCCTACATGCAATAAATATAGCTACACAAGTTAATAATGGATTAAGTAAAACAGAGGTGGTCGAATTGATACTAATATTGCTTCCTGTCGCGAATTAATAGCTATAAATGCTACAGTTCAAACAATCGCAACGACGCAGGAATGTGGAATTTTTATTAATCAATAACCTCTTTTTAGGAGGATATTCTGACAAAAGCAGTTAAATTTAGGGATTCAAACTCCTATCTAAGACATTCTCCACAGTGGGAAGGCTATCATTTATTCTCTGCAGCTCATTTAATGGCTCAGTGGGTTTTGTGTATCTATTTTTAGCATAATTTCTATTTTTAGTATATTCATGTAAATTTCTTTCTGCTTGGGTAGGCTCATTTGAATCTGACTCATCCAAGCTAACGCTTAATGATGTTTCATCTGTCATTTCTGCAGGCAATGACGCCTCGTAGCTATATTTCGGTTGGATAATAAAAATACCTCCATCGTCATTAGCATGTACTGAATTGCTTAAGATTATGATTGAGGCTAATACATTCAATGAGAAGCGTTTTGACATGAGATTTTTTTCCTAAACTCATATTTAAGAATTATAGTAGTTTTACCTAAGGAAATAGCTTTGCTTTTTTTACTTCCTCTTTCCATCAGCCTTTGCTCAAATCTAAGCGAGGATGAATCATAAAAGAATTGATAAGCCCTAAAAGAAATTGCGCCAAATATACACACAAAGGCTTATGTTCACTATTGTAAGTATTTTGCAAATATGTAGTAAAAATTATGACGCTAATTTACCACAAACGTTTACATCATTACCTTACATTGGGGGGAGTTTTTTAAACCTTCACCTCACCTTCTGTGCTTCGCCAATATTGAACAATTTTAAGTTCTTGGCATAAAAAATGGCAATTTTAGAAAGAAATTAACTTAAATATTCATTATTAAGCTTTCAAAATAATACCCATGGACATATACTAGAAACCCAACTTTACAACCTTAAGAAGTTAGAAAAATGATTAACTTACGTAATTTTGCTTGGGGATTGAAGCGCTACATTTGGCAAATTACCCTTGCTTCTTGTTTAATTGCATCCTTCACTGTAGCGCCAATTGCAGTGCAGCTCGTTTTTGCTTCATTATTTGCAATAAGAATAGCGTTAGATATATGGCGTTATATCAGTTTTAAACCGTATTCTATGACGGAGATCGAAACGCAACAACCTCGTACTTGGCAGAATATTCTACAAGAATTTCAGCAGAAGAAAGGAAATATTGCGGCATATGGCATTCCTCGCAGCACGATTTATGAAAGACTCAAGCAAATTATGGCCGAGGGAAAGATTAACCAAAGCGACAACAACTTATGCGGCCCGATTGCGTTTTTAAATTTTCTCATCAAACATAATCCTGCATTATTTATGAAAACGGCTTGTGAATATTTTGAAAATGGGGCTACTTACGCTCCTTTTTATCTTCAATCATCACTGTGGGATCGCTATGCTTATTTTTATCCAATAGGTTTTATCAATGATTTATTTAGAAGCAATTATTCAGAAGTAGAGGAAGCGCTAGCTGGCGCTTTTAAAAATACTCACAATCTACTTGGGTATAGCAATAGTTGCATTGCAGAAGCATTTAGAGGAGTGACCGAACCAAAACTCATCGTTGAATGGCTTGCTCAAGCAGGTTATGCATGTACTTCGAACATCACTATCAATAATTATAATAATAACGGTGAAATGCCTCGGTTTAATCGGTTTATATTAGGTGGTATTTATAGCGACAAGAATAAGGAAGCTAAACTTCATCATCATGTACAAGGTGAAGAATGCTATATTAATTTGGAACAACATCAAGGTAGTTCACCATTGCATTATGTGTTTAACGTCTCTAATGCCCATTGGGATTTTTCAGATAATCCGAATGATAAATCAGAAAAAAATGTAATTCAGATCCATCTCCCAAGAGCAAAGGGTTAATTACATTTTATTCATAGATATCATCTTCGCTTACCCAAGGAAGGGAAAAGCACGAGGTAGATTCGGCTGTTAGAGCATAACCTACGCTTGCTGCCAAAACAAATTCAAATCCCCTCACCCGTTGCTCAAAGCAACGACCTCTCCCGCACAGCGGTAGAGGGAATTGTCTGCTTCGCAGACGAAGGATCTACTATTTTAATTCCGCTCCCCTCTCCCGCTTCGGGAGAGGGTTAGGGTGAGGGTCTTAGTGAAGTGACTCGTAAAGCCCAACCTACGCTTGCTAACATCATTAAAAAGTGAAAACAATCCCCGCCCGCACAGCGGTAGAGGGAATTGTCTGTTTCGCAGACGAAGGATCTACTATTTTAATTTCGCTCCCCTCTCCCGCTTCGGGAGAGGGTTAGGGTGAGGGGCTTAGTGCTTGCTAACATCATTAAAAAGTGAAAACAATCCCCGCCCGCACAGCGGTAGAGGGAATTGTCTGCTTCGCAGACGAAGGATCTACTATTTTAATTTCGCTCCCCTCTCCCGCTTCGGGAGAGGGTTAGGGTGAGGGTCTTAGTGAAGTGACTCGTAAGGCCCAACCTACGCTTGCTAACATCATTAAAAAATGAAAACAGTCCCCTCCCGCACAGCGGTAGAGGGAATTGTCTGCTTCGCAGACGAAGGATCTACTATTTTAATTTCGCTCCCCTCTCCCGCTTCGGGAGAGGGTTAGGGTGAGGGTCTTAGTGAAGTGACTCGTAAGGCCCAACCTACGCTTGCTAACATCATTAAAAAATGAAAACAGTCCCCTCCCACACAGCGGTAGAGGGAAATTGTCTGCTTCGCAGACGAAGGATCTACTATTTTAATTTCGCTCCCCTCTCCCGCTTCGGGAGAGGGTTAGGGTGAGGGTCTTAGTGCTTGCTAACATCATTAAAAAGTGAAAACAATCCCCGCCCACACAGCGGTAGAGGGAATTGTCTGTTTCGCAGACGAAGGATCTACTATTTTAATTTCGCTCCCCTCTCCCGCTTCGGGAGAGGGTTAGGGTGAGGGTCTTAGTGCTTGCTAACATCATTAAAAAGTGAAAACAATCCCCGCCCACACAGCGGTAGAGGGAATTGTCTGCTTCGCAGACGAAGGATCTACTATTTTAATTCCGCTCCCCTCTCCCGCTTCGGGAGAGGGTTAGGGTGAGGGTCTTAGTGCTTGCTAACATCATTAAAAAGTGAAAACAGTCCCCCCAATTTCAATAGCAGCAGTAATTTTTTTGCCATTCCATTCAAGGTTGTAATGTTGAGTTTGATTAACAGGTAAAGGGACGGCTGATGGACGCAAAATAGCAACACATTCTCCTCCCTCATGTCTTACACTATTGTAAACTATTCCCCAAGCTCGGCTTTGCTTTATTTCTTTTCCAAAAGCTTGCGAAAAAACATAACTATTGGGATGATGCAAATCGGAAAATGAAGCGTCTCTCACATCAATTAAAGGTCTTAGTATTTTACTGCTATGATACACTCTCATTGTTACAGATGCAGCCTCTTGATTGGTACTAGAAAGGAATTTTTCAGTATGATGTACTTTCTCGCGGATGGCTGTTTCTAGAGTCTTTGCTGCATAATAAACGCCAAATGTGCCATCAGAAAACCTGCTTGTTCTATGAATTGATATATGCGTAAAAGCGGCCATCACTACCGTTGAGCCTCTACCAGAAACCCTATCTTCAGGTGGAACCAAGGAGATGTCCCCTATTTCATCTCTTAATCGATCGTTGGTTAAACTTTCAACATGGAATAATTCTTCCATTAAAGAAGGATCGACTAGATCTTCAAAAAAATTAACGGGGGGAAATTTTGAAGGAATTACCCTAAATGTATGCTCCCAAGGTAAATTGATCTCAGGTGCTGTATTATCCTCGTTCTGCATCTAAGTATCTTCTTACATCCGCTAAATCAACAACATTCCCAGCTAACATTTTATCGAGCGCACTTTTAGAATTAAACAATGGAGCGCTATTGGGTCGCTTAATCCAATTATTAGCGGCATCTGCGTTCGGTAATAAAATATGAAGCGCTTTATATATTCCCAAAAGATAAGAAATTCTTTCCAATGTATCCTTGGTAAGTTTAAATTCCTGCTCTTTTTCAACATTCCCTTTCCATAGATGATAGGTAGATGTTGGAACTTCTCCTAACAAGATCAATTGTTGAGCTCTCGTTAAATCCCATTTGTTACATATGTTTAGAAAGGCTTGAAATGCAGCCCTGCCAACTTTGGCTTCAACATGTCTTTTGGTTTGTGGTGTGCTTTTTTCACGCATATCGCTTCGTCCATATATAGACATAATTATATAATATATCCAAACCTGTACTTTTTCTATAGCTACATAAAATTAATGAGAATTTAATATTTATAACTCATTGATTTTTCTATTATTTTAAAATATTCATTTGGTTAACATACACAATATATAGGTTGGACGGTGAGACCGAACCTATCCTGGCTAAATTAGCTATATTGAATATAACCATCTAATTCCCTATCACAGAAAACAATATGATCGAACAGTTAAAAAACCGTTTTGAAAGCTTCAAAGACAACAAATTCAACGTTTCTATTAGAATTACTGATGAAAAAGAACATATCTTTTCTCATGACCAATACAATTTTGAAATCATTGGTGATTCCCTGTGGTTGATATCAGGAGATGATAAAACAGGGCATGTATTTGTTAATTTAAACAATGCGATATGTGTCGAATTTAAAAAATAATATTCATGAAGAGCCTTCCTTCCTCATCACCCTTCTCACCCGCTCCCACACCACCACATGCAATCCATATAAATACGCAATACTTGCTGTTATCACGGCACAAGTTTTAATCTTTTCCTGATAAGCCACATCTGGTGCAAAAGAATCAATAAACACCCAACACACAATCCAAGCAAAAGCAGTTTTTTCAAATACATTCATTTTAACACTCCATAAAAGCTGACGGCGCGCTTCGGCAGCTTTTAGCAAAGATTAAGGTTGCGGTTGATTTGGTTGATGATTAGGATCTTGCTGGTAAAGATCGACCAATTTATCTATGCCTTCAACCCCCACTAAGGCGCTTGCTGCAATGCCTAAACCGACAGGACCGCCGGTAATGAAGCCTGCTGCTAAGCCAATAATCGCTGTGCCCAATTTAGCGATATGAAAACCACCCGATACTTGATTCAACTCTTGCTCAGATAAAACTTGCATAAAAATCCTTATTATTCGTTGTTTAGAGATAATGGTATAAATTAGTGGTTAAATTTGTGTTTTAACCAGGTTATCCAAAAAGATGATTTCTTTGGTTTTACCCTCCTTCTTAATAAATTGATTAACACGGGCGTTTCCTCCCTTTGCAAGGCTGGGACGGACTCGTGCCTTATTGAATGAACAAAACCCATGGCTTCAAGTTCTTGAATGATGCGCCAAAGCTTAATCGCTCTTATGTTGAGCATTCTGGCGAATTGATGTAGAGATAACTGCCTTGTAAATTCAGGATCGTTGACACTTAAAATGGCCAATGCAATCCACACTAATTTTTGTGTGTGATTAATGCCTGGAAATTTCAAGGCAAATTGAATTTCTTGATTGGATAAACCAAAGCAAGACGTTACAACGCATGCATTTTCTGCACGCGAAGGTGTAATGTCGATCATGGTATTCCTTACCGATCTCTGTCAGATTAAAAGATAAATAACTAACCTAAAACGCGAGAGGTTGAACGCGTTATGTTAAAATTTTCTTTAAAAAACAAAGAGATAGAGGATGAGCCCGATCGAGCTTTTGAACTGAGGAAGAATGTAATAAAATGCATGCAGCCATGAGTTTAAAATCCTATGCTGATTTTTACTTGTGGTTAGCTGGAGTGAAGTGTTGCTGCACTTTGCTTCAGCGATTTGTGTAATGTATCGAAAAAATTTATGGCTGGCAATAGGCTAATTTTTGTTTGTTTTGATATTATTGTTTGCGATAAATCCCCTGCGCTTCGCACATCTGCCTTTTAATAATTGATAGTCAGAAGAAAGAGAGCTCAGCAGCTTATTTTTCAATAATTTCTATAACAGAAGGCATTTTTCTTAAAGTTTCCGTGATTTCTAAAGAGGCTTTTTTGCTTATTCTTTCAAGCAAAATATCTACTTTCTCATATTCAGATGATTCATCCGGTTGGATGATAAATTGTTTAATATAAGCAGAACGACTACCGATTGCCTTTTGGATCTGCGAAAGCGTCATTCCGCCTTTTTTAACTTTTAGAAGAACAGCATAGGTATTCTTTTTGAATTTTTTTTCAAGTGGTTTAATGCCTACCAAAATTATAAGAATGATAATTGTGGCACAAAATGCGGCAATATATAAACCGCCGCCTACAGCAAGTCCAATTCCTGCGACCGTCCATACACTTGCGGCGGTTGTTAATCCGCGGATCACTTCTCCACGAAATAGTATTACTCCTGCTCCTAAAAAACCAATGCCTGACACCACTTGAGCTGCAATACGAGAAGGATCTAACATCACATTTTTCATGCTTAGTACATCGGCAAAACCAAAGGCCGAAACAATCATGATAAGACACGAACCGACACAAACCAGCATATGTGTACGCAACCCTGCGGCCCATAATAATCTTTCGCGCTCAAATCCGATGATACTTCCCAAAAAAGCGGCCGTCAGCAGTCGAATAATGATGTCTATTGTGCTTAGCATATGTATTGATTTACAAAACAGATAATTATCTTAATTATAGTAGTTTATACACAAGTTCCTCCTTTCATTTCCGCTCTGTTTTTGACGCCTTATGATTTTCAGTCACTTTTGGCTACACTTCGATTATGAATAATATATCTAAAAGCTGTACATATTTGTTCCACTGCTGTTTTTATAAGAGAAAATCAGATGAGAAAGCTCGTTGTGTTATCATTTATAACGCTTGATGGCATCATGCAGGCTCCCGGGGGTTCAGAAGAAGATCCAACCGGTGACTTCAAACATGGTGGTTGGGTTTTTTCTTATTTTAATGATGTGCTCGGCAACGTTATGGATAAGCAAATGAGTGAGCCCTTCGATTTACTGCTGGGCAGAAAGACATATGAAATTTTTGCCGCCTATTGGCCTTATGAGAAAGAGGGTTTGATTGCAAATAGTTTAAATAATGCGAAGAAATATGTAGTCTCAAAAACACTGACAAAACTTGACTGGCAGAATTCTAATCTCATTAATAATAATATTCCTCAAGAAATTAGAAAGTTAAAAGAACAAGATGGGCCTGCTTTACATGTGCACGGCAGTGGAAATTTTATTCAAACACTTTTGCGGCATGATCTGGTAGATGAGCTTTGGTTAAAAATATTCCCCATCACCCTCGGCAAAGGTAAACACTTATTCGCAGAGGGAACACTTCCTGTTGCATTTAAATTACTCGAAACGCCCATTTCATCTAATGGTGTCATCATCGCTTCCTATGCGCGCGCAGGCGATATTAAGAGCGGATCATTCGAGCAAGATAAACCATCAGAAGCTGAGCTCAGACGGCGTCAAAAGCTTAAAGAAGAAAGATAATCATCGGGCTTATTTTCCCTATTGTTAAATAAGGATCTTAAGATCTCTTCTTCAGCTTATCTACACTAAAAAGCAGTGATTTTATGTGAATATTAGCTCACATCAAATCACTAAATATTTATTTAGCAATATATTTAATTTACCCAACAAACTATTACATGTTAGCATCCTAAATTTTGGAAATGTTGAGTTTTAAAGAGGTATCTTAAATGTTGAACACAGCTCCCGAAACTGATCACACAAGAAAGATAGCCATCCGCAAAATTAAACAAATCATTAAATCCAGAATCGACTTAAATACAGAAATTGCTAATTATCTGATTACCTCCGAAAATAAACAGCTTGCTAGTCAAATATACCTTTCTCACTTTGTAAAACCAGAATTTCATCCTACCTTTGCTGCATTACTCCCGCTAATAGGTTTCAGTATGGCAATCAAAGGATGCGAAGCTGATGCCAAAAAGTACAAACACTTCTTAACCTGGTGCTTCAATTTAAATAATCAAGATGCAATTATTAATGAACTATTTTTTTTCGCACAATCAATGGCACTCATGGAAAAAAAGTGCAATGGCGACGAGTTTCAGCTTGATTCTGAAAGTAAATATTTTCGCGACATTATGCGGATCTGCTTACCCGATTTTAATAGAGATTTATCTAAATTTTATACCAATTACAGAAAATTTGAGGTAAAAAGTGCTAGCCGTTGCACGTTAACTATAGATTTACAAAGAGCCATTGATGATTGCATGGAAAAATGTTCTACACTGAAAGTGTCTTCATCCAGCGAAGTGCTTACTAAAATTGAACGTAAACTAAACAAAATAATCGCAAAAAGTAGAGAGTCACGTCCTGTTTCACCCGCTTTTCATGAAGTGAATGGCCAGCCCCTACTGCAAGATTTTTCCCCAGCAAACTTTTCAAAAATGCAAGCATTGTATGCTGTATACGACTGTCATCAACAATTATTAGCAGAAGAAAAATTGATTGAGAGTTCTGTTGCTGAAATAACACCATGCATACAAAGTTCAGAAGAAGAACATATTTCTACTGATAGCACGCCTCGACCACAGGAAGTCCCATTAAGCATAGAATCAAAACCTGAAAATATATCAATTGAAGTCTTAAGTTTATTTGAAAAAGATGAAAAAAGAGATAAAAATCAAAGCTCAACAAGTTCAGCTGATGCAATTTTATCGACGTCTAGCACCATTTCTGTAGTCCAGCCTCTATATACCTCTAAAAGAAAAATGCAACGCCAAGAAGAGCTTGCAAAAATGAAATTACGAAAAGAAGATAAAAAATCAAATGCGCAAGAAAATCAAAAAAATGACTCCCCTGAGACAAATGCAAAAATGCAGCGTTTAAATTTTTATAGAGAAAAACTAGCGCACTTTAAAAATCTTATAGAAAATATCTTTAGAGAAAATGTGCCTCACTTAGAAATTAGATGGTCTGAAGTAGAAAGAATGATGAATGCTATAGGAGCAAAAATCACAGAAGCTGAAGGCTCTCGTATTACGCTAATATTTCAAGAAAATACCATTCATGAAAAGTGGACAACAATTCTTGGTCCCACCAATGTCTCTCAGCGTGGGATCCATAAATCACATATACCAGGTAAATCTGATGATCGGATCGCAGGTATTTATGTTGAAATATTACGCAAAGCCTTAGTCCGATTTAAATTAACACCACAAGAACTTTGGCCAGAACGCGAAGTAGCTCCAGGCCTGAAGATACTACGACTCTAAGACGATCTTCCAATTTTTCGATCGTGTTTTCATTTTGCGAACTGAACAAAAAAAATCCCCTTCCGAAGAAGGGGATAAACACACACAAGAAACTAGCTTGCTTTTTTGTAGTATCATTTATAATTATCTAGCAAATCATTAATTTTCTCTGCTAGCGAAGTGGCACCATCTCCCACCTCCTCAGCACTCACGTGCAATAATTCTCGTAAATCGTTCTTAAATGAGTCGCATGAGTCAGAATCTGATGCGCCACCTGATACTTTGTTAATATCAACATTTTTCAATTTTTTCATTTTTTTCATTTTTTTCATTTTTAATACTCCTTCTTATGTTGCAAAGATATTTTCACAACACCGTTTCAAGATATGCGATTGAATTTTTTGTGTCAACTTTTTTACCGCATGACAATAAAAAAACATATGCGATAATTTTTTTATTTTTTCAAAAATTGTTATTTATTTGCTTTTTTATGCAACATTTATCATATACAAAATAACGGTGCATGATTATTTTGTATAAACCATAACTAATATTTTTTTGTTGCCGGAATAAATAAAATTATATACAAATTATATATTGACATTGATAATTTTGGCTTTTAAGTTGAGATTTCGCATAATATGCGTTATTGTTTATGTAGTTATATTAGAAAATAAACTAAATAACTAAGGCTAAATTTAAGAAATACATACTCTTTTGTATGCACTTAAAAGAAATTGTTGAAGCATTTGAAATTTTTAATATAAAAAATAGATTAAAAAAAGTAATGCAAGCAATTACTACTTTAAGGAGTACCAAAATGAAATCTAACTTTAATCTGCTTCATACAAATCACCGTAGATGCGCTTAAATTCTTCAAAGATTTTAAATATGTGATTTGGCGCTTTAAATATAAGTTTTTTCAAGAAAATGATAGGAGCACATCATGAGAATGATACTTACCTGCATGTTATTTGGCATTATATTATCGTTGAATACGGCTTGCAGCAAAGATACATTTCCCCAAAAAGGATTATTAAATCAAGAACAGCGATACCAAGGTGTTAATGCTAGATGGGAAAAAGGAAACGCCAACGCAAAAGAAGGAGCCAGAATGGTCAAACAAGGAGAAAAACTTATTGCTGAAGGTGAGGCGATGATCAAAGAAGGCAATCAAAAAATTGCCAAAGGAAATGAAACCATGATGGATTGCGATTTAACTTTAATGGAAAATATTCTAGAAGAAAACATACATGAACTAGATGACTGCTAATCAAATTCTCATAAGGATGGATACATCATGAAGCATTTAAAACATTATTTAACAGTGTTAGGAATAAGCTCATTGATCGGTATCAATATTGCGCAAGCAGCATCCTATGTTATCGTTCAAGTGGGAAGAGCTAAAAGCCATCCTATTCACGCTTGGGTACGAAATGAAAAAAAATACCTCCCTGCACGACGCGTTGCTGCGGGTATTAAAGGAGATGTTACCAGTGCTTTCCAGGTCGGTGTTGAGGTTGGCGCACAAAAGTATAAGAAAAAATCAAAATTGTATGGTGCTTCTAAAATGAGTTCTAAAAGATGGAGTCTTGATGAGCTCGTTGTAGCTGATGTGTATCTTACAAGAAATATCGATATAATCGCCAAGGCGGGTGTTGCCTATGTGGTTCCAAAAGCACAGATGGATTTTATCCAAGATAATGGCAAAACAACTACCCAACGACTAAAAACATCCCCCTACTTTGTGCCTAAAGGAGTATTAGGCGTAGGCTATAATGTTTCTAAAAAAATAAACGTAAACTTTTCAGTTGAGCATGAATTTGCTAAAAAGGGCCAACAAAGCGTTAACAGCTTATTAATGGGTGTTAAGTATCATCTTTGAATAAATTTTATTCAGGTGGTTCCTTTCGATAAACACAATTCATCTTTGCGACAAAACTTTTTATGACAGACAAGAAAAATAACATAATATAATATTTATTTTTAATCTTGTAGAATTGTTATATGTACAATAATAACCCTCACAAAATGGCTAACTTGAGACGAAAATTGCACAATTATGATATAGACATCAGAGGCGACTAAAGGAAAGTTGCAAAGGAATGCGCTTACTCTTACAACTCTTTGTTTTCCATCCCTTCAGTATAATTCTACAGCTTCTAATTTTTCTAAAAAATTACAAATTTGGCATTTTTTTGAAAATGAAGGAATAGATCCTTTTTGCAAACACCGCGCTGCTTTATGTAAAACATCTTCTATCCAGGAGGTGTCGATAGTGTGAGGAATTAAAGACACATTAAAATTGAGGGTGACATTAAATTTCTTCTGGCTAGTATCTCCGTTGCAATAAAGAAAATATCCTATTTGGTGCACTTTAAAACCATTTTTATTTAAGAGCCAGGCATAAACATCCAATTGGCGTTGACAGCTTTTTAGCCACTTTCCCGTGGGACCACGAGTACCTTTTATTGCTGTAGCTTTGTAGTCCACTACGATAATCTCATCAATCGCATTTATCCATAAATCATCTATGGCACCTGTCACCATAAAATTTGTTTGTTCGTGATGAAATTTAATGCCGCCATTGAGAGCATCTTGCCATTCTGGCATCTTTTGGTGAAAAAATGGAATAGCGTCCACCGAGAACTCTTTCATAATAGGATGTTTAAGGGCAAAAAGACGATAATGGTTAAATTCACGCTTCAAAAGCTTATCAACCGCATGATTCAACATATAATCTGAGTTATCAGGTAATTTAAGGCCAAGTTTTTGCTTTAAATAAAAGCATCGAGGACAGTTTAAAAAAAGCTCAATATTGCTCCTGCTAATAGGGAGCGGTACAAGACTAGTGGTGGGATTGGGATTAACTGCTTTTTTGGGGGTCATTTACACTTATCTGCGTTAAACGCATAACAACGAGATATATTATTATCTCTACTAATAAGACTGATTTCAATCAAAAATCACTAATTTTCTTCTTAAAGTCAAGCGCTCAAATCAGGTGTAATATCTCTTTTTTTATCATAATCATTTAATCTATCGTTTTATGCCTAAATTAATAGCATTTTTTTAACATTTGCTCTTCATGCATTTGAGCAAAACTCATTTTCTTTATTTTTTGGCTCAAATTTCATCTAGAATATCCTCAACAATGAAAAATTTAAAGCTGATGATTTCTTAAGGTGATGTATGAAATTGATTAAACATATTTTAACTGTATCGACATTATTGCTATCCTCTACTGTATACGCGGTAGGTGGAGGGAGTGGTTCAGCTGGTGGTGGTGGCGGTGGAGCTGGAGTAGGAAGTAGTACTTCAGCTGGCAGTACAACAAATTCAGGCAGCGCCACAAGTGGCACTGCTACAGGAACCACTAACCAAGGCAGCATGGGCGCAGCACCTACCGTTCCTACTAATCCTAATGTTAGTACTACCTCTAGTCCAGCAGGTCATTCTAATATTAATAGTACTATTAATAATTCACCCAATAATCCTAACAATATCAACAACTCGCCTAACAACCCTGAAAACATAAATAATTCAGCTAATGGAAAAGTTAACGATAGTTTAAATTCATATCAAAATGATTTGAATGCCCAACAACAGCAACTGAATGAAAATCAAAACAAATTAAACAATAATACATCAATGCAAAATCAGTTACAGCAGCAACAAGATAATCTAAACAACAATTTAAACAATCAACACAATAATCTTAACCAGACCAATCAAAATTTAAACAATCGCAATAACACTCAACAATAAAGCATACTTAATCATTAAAGGATATAAAATGAAACTAAATACACTCATTCTTACTACTGCAATGATTTTTGCAATTAATGTTCACGCTAGCGATGACACCAAGCAAAATGCTAACGCTAAAAAGGATAGCGCAGCCATGGCTTGGCTTATCGTAGTTAACAAGAGTGAAATAGAGGCCGCTAAAGCTGCAAAAGTGAAGAAAATGGACACCGATGTAATGGAATATGCAGATTTGATGATTGAAGCGCATTCAAAAAACTTAGATGAAACACTCAACATCAGTAAAAAAATTGAAATAGAACCGTTTGAAGATAACAAGACTATTGCTTTAGAAAAAAATAGTAAAAAGGAGTTATCTAAAATGGAAAAACTTGATGATAAAAAATTTCAACAAGCTTATGTTGATGCCATGGTAAAAGATCATACTGATGCATTAAAAACGCTTGATGAAGAATACTTACCTAAAGTGAGCAATGAAGAATTGAAAGAACATTTAACCCAAACGAGAACGCACATTAGTGAACATTTGGATAAGGCTAAAAAGTTAAAAATGGAGGAAAATAATAAAACAAAATAGAGACAATCCATTAACTTTCCTTTAGTAATATTTATATACGGTAGATTTTTATGAATATCAGCAAACTATTTCTCTCCTTTTTCATGCTCAGCAGTTCCATCGTGTATGCCACAGGTAACACAGGAAATGCAGGTCTTGATAGCGAAAAAAGCGGTAGCAGTAATACATCAGTTGATATGACTGAGAAAGCAGAGCATCTTGACAAGAACAATAATTATGAAAAAACCAAACAAACAGCTGAAAAAATAAAATCTAAATCCTCTGCAAATGGATCTGATGATTCACCCCTCCCCTCTAAAAATGAAAATGCAAATTAAGGATTTCTTATCCCTCTCTCGTTTTAAGTTATATTCTTCGGGAGATTTTCATTTTTGCTTTGCTATGTTTTCTATTTAATTAGAAAATTTAACGTAAAAAGGCGTAGCTGCACCATAAGTTTAATTTGAAACACCAATAACATTAACACCCTGGAACTTTTTTTGCTCAACATGCATCCTATAGATTAAGGTAAGTGGAGGGTGTTTTAATGACTGACAAAAAGATTATCGATACATATGTTGGAAATAAGCCCGAAGAAGTTGTAAAAAGCCTTAAAAAACCTTCCAAGAAAATTGTATTAGAAAAGGGAGCTTTGCAAAAGAATAATTATACCTACGCCCTTGAAGCATTGATCACACGATTTTTGCAAAGCCAAAATGATCCCACTTCGCGAAACGTCGAATTTAATATAGATAACGATAAACTTATGGCAATTATGGATGGCAGAGAATATGACGTCAGTGAAATCATAAGACATGCCAATCTGAATCATCTTGAATTTACACCAGAGGATTTTGACAATTTTATGTACTTTATTCACAATGGAAATCCTGAGTTTATGCCCTTTCTTGAAAGTGCCGAAGGTATTCCAACTATGGAGGATTATGAAAAGCGTGAAAAAGAAGGTTTACATCCAGATGGGTTAAAAGACTTAAGTCTTGCTGAGAAAACTGCGATCAATATTTACACTGGCCCTTTCTATATATATAGCAACAGTTTGTTACGAGGTAATTTGAATAATATCGACAACGATTCTAAAAAAATTGGTGAAATTTTAGCAACGCTGGCAATGTGCTGTTCAGGGCTTAATAGAGCCACCGTTGATGTCCCACAACATAGCACTAGATTTGAAGAAAATTTTAGTGAAGAGCTTACCCAAGAACGAATAAAAGCAGTAGAAAATGGCGGTTACATTACACAAGAAATGGGCTTTTTCAGTACCGCTATTCAGCTAAACGATGAAGCAGCAATGATGTATGGACAAATGCTAGAGGAAGGAATGGGTACTGGAATTGTTTTATCAGATCTCCACGGAAAATATGTAGGTTCTATCTCGCAAAAACCTAACGAAGCTGAATTTTTGATCCCCCCTACTCAGGTAAGATGGTTAAAGCATCACCAAACAGAAAAAGGAGGTCATGTTTTTTATGCTAAACCTGTCAATACTTTAACGGGACTAACTGAAGAGCAAAGAGGTGAGTCTGAAAAAGCTAGACAATATGAATCTCATAAAACTGAACGTAGGCAGTCTTCGGTGCTCTTTGCTAAACCTTTGCATCAAGCAGAAAGCAAACCTTCTTCAACCACGCAAGTGCCTCAAACTCTCTTAGAAAATCAAACACGGAAGCCTAAACCTAAAGTATAAACCGGCTTCTTTAAAGCAGATTGAGCATTCTACTTTATTAATGCGACTCTCGAATTTGATTTTTTGTGGCTGATATCTTCTGTTTCTAAACCATTCTGCATCGATAATTTTTTACAATATTGATGAATAAATTCAGATATTTGCAAGATGCAATTTACTTTATCGCCAGCAGTATCATTCTCAATTGATATTATTTCTTCTGATATTAATAGCAATTCATCTGACGAAAGAAATCTTATATTATCATCATCGTCATCTTTAAATAACTCACCGTCAATCATGCTTATAGGTAATATCTCGTAATGTTCGGATAAATCTGGGTGATCTTTAAGCAATCCTCTAAGATGAGCAGCACCGACAAGCGCAATAGCATCTCCTCCTTTATTAAAGATCATTTCATTCATCATTATTCTATTTCTGGCTTTTACTCGTTCAAGAAATTGTGCTGAAAGATAATCTTCTGATTTGGTGATACCTAAATAAGCCAAAGAGATTTTATTGCATTCTTCCGTTACCTGGCGATCAAAAAAACTTAGTTCTTCACATCTTGCTAGATCCATAGGTATAATTTTTAAACCATTTTCTTCAGTTAATGCATCCAAAACTTTCAAGGAAGGAGGAAATGTTTTTTTTCTTAAACTATAAGATTTAGGATGAAAGTATTCAGAAAATGTGCCTTGAAAGCCTTTCCTATCTGCAAGAATTCTAAATATTAGAGACAGTTTAAAGGCACAGTCAATGTTTTCATGTGCTTCTCCTAACAATATTAATAGGGGCTTGTTGTTTTGCCTTGCAATCTTAGTAGCATTATCAATTCTATTCCAGATCACGTGATAAAGTCGATACAAAACCTGCGCATTGATTTTGAGGGTATCATCTTGCATTTTCGCAATCTCGTTTACAAAATCGCTGTTTTCCGATGAGAAAACTGAGTCCTTCCATATAACTTTGCTGAGCTGTGAGTAAATACTCTTACCAGTTTCATAGAGATAATTACAAAGCCTATCTAGAGGGTAAGGTTCAACCCCTGCGCTTTGAAGTGCATCTCCTATACCATGAGCTAAGCCAGGTACAAGATTCTCTGCTCGTTGTTGCACATCATTATTAATAAAACTTTTAGTATTATTTGTATTATAAAGATATGTTAGCGCCGTAGACTTTTCAGTCAGCTTCTGAGGGCTAGTTGTTAAGGACATTGATTATTTCTCGTATAAGATTGGCTATCACTGGCACTAAACCTAATCTAGTCAATATTTCCATCCAAGCATAGTTGAAAGTTAATGAAAGGTATTACAAACAAGATAGAAGGATCAGCATCATTTTTAGTAAAAAGATGTGAATTTATATTTAGGATATAATCCTGAAGTATACAGGCACTTGAATATGTGCTTTTACTTCACTACCTGGAATAATTCAAAATCAATTTTTAGCTAATTTACTAAAAAGTTTGTATTTACCCAAGAACTTCGGAAATATGCATTAAAAATAGGACCAGAAGTATTTGTAACAACAAGGTTAACAACTTTTTCCATATGCAACTAATCACACTCGTCTTTTTTGTGTAGAGGAAATCCCTGAAGATTTATTTTTCATTAAATTATTGGAAAGTTATATGTTCTAATTCGCTGCTGTTCACTCTATCTAGGAATAACCATTTATGAAAAAAGGTCCTCAGGAACTTACTGATGTCTTAACACAACGAATAGAAGCTTTGACAATTAGAAGCGGAAGGCAACCTTCCCTTCCAGTTACCCACGATTTTACTCATAAAAATATATCAGATGCTATTAGCATAGATCCGCTAATAAAAGAATTATGCAAACAATTTCTTGTACCCTCTAATATGACTTCGAGCAAAATGTATGAAATTTTAGAAGCATTAGATGAACAATTCCAAACAACTATTAAATCTTTTAAGCAACAAATTTGTACTATTGATCCCAAAACAGTTGAAGGTTTGAAAAAGCTGAATTTGATTATCCCCTATTCTGCGCCACGAGCTTATATAAGAGATGTTATCGGACTTATCAATCATCTGCTTACACTAGCAAAACCAGTTTTGCCGCACGAACAATTTCTCGACATTAATTTCGATATCTTGGATATATTTAGTGAATGGCTTGATCTCTTGGAAGCTGAAGAACTCCTTCCATCACAACTGCATGAATACATTCTCTCCTACACGCTTCATAAAGGGAATTTGATTGCTGAAACCTATATACGTCAAGGTATGAGTCATTTTGAAATTTGGATGAGTTCAAAGGAAGGCACACCTGAAAGAGAAAAAGATAGAAGTGCGATTGAGCATTATTTTGAAAAAGCTGTAGAAATAGCACACATAAATCAACAAAATCTAAACGATTTTAGAACGCTTTATAACAAACAACTTGCAATTGAGATACCAATCTTTGTGCCGTTTATATTTGCAAATGCTTTTGCTGGGCATTTTAAACTAGCTCGAGAATATGCAGAAAAAATCTATTATCAGATGATTGTACTGCCTAAATACTCTTTGTACGCTTTAAGTGCTTTTCCTTTTTATTTAAAACAGCTACGAGTTTACAATAACAACAGCTTCTATTTACATCAAGCGGTTGATTGGTATGAAAGAATATCTAGATTGGTTGAAGAGAAAGATTTTATCCCCGAACTAGGCTTTGATGGTGCAAACTATATCAAAATTTTTAAAAAATTATTTGATGCAGCATATGGCGACTATCAGGAAGGCCTTGAACATTGGGTTAACGCTTATGGTTTTACAAAAAAATCTGCCACGACGACTGAAATTGTTTATACCATGCCATCAGCGTCTTTCAATGCTCAGATAACAACAGCGCTTCCTAATATCCGCCGAAACTTGCCTTCAAAACAAATTTCTATTTCTGTTTCCGGAAAATCACTAAGTATTAAATTCTCTTTGGATGTTTCTCTTGATGGCGTACAACGCGCAGTTGACGAAGTGGGTAAACTATTTTTAACTCTTCAAGCGAAAACTACTTCAGCAAGAAGTATTTCTCATGACGTTGCGCCCGTCAATCCTACTTGTGTGTTAGATGTAGATGAGTCTACCATGCCCTCATTGGTATTTTTAGAAACGCCAACTGTTGATTCCGCTTCCCTGATTCATCATAAAGCCCGAGAAAATATAACCCAAGAAAATAGACAACAAGAACAAAAAAAAGAAAAGGAAAGCGAAAAAGAAAAAGAAAAAGAAAATGTTACTCAAAAGAAAAAAGCAAGGACTAATAGAAAAGTTCATTCTACAGCTAAAAAAGCAGGTTCTAGAGCGAAAAAGGCAAACGCGCGAACCCCAAAAGCAGGCACCATACCTTCAGCTCAGCCCATGGCTGAGCTGGAAGCGATTTTAGAAACAAAATCGCCTACTCAACCTTTTAAGAAGCCTGAGTTCGAAGCAGCCAAAATATGTGAACTTAAAGGAGCCAAAGGGATCTTTGTCGCTTATAATCCTCAACTTTCCTTTATTAAGCCTAAAAAGTTAGATACAACAATAGAGGAACGCTATTGCAAAATGTTTGATCATCCCTCCTTAGCAAGTGCTACCAACTGTAATGGCTTCAAATGGGTTTCAAATAATAACATGGGGGCATCTCTGGTCGGAAAGTTAACCCGTGAAAAATATAGATTATTTCCTGTCGAGAAGGAAATTAACGATGCTGGAGAAACCGCTTTTTTCTATGGTGAAATCAGAAATGCGAAGAATGGGAAAAAGAAGAATCGATATGGGTAATATTGGCGAACGAGACAATTCGTATTTGGATCTCATCAACATTCCCTCAGCGTCTTTTACCTGAAGGGATGCATTTTTGGTTAAAGAACAGTGAATCCAATCTCAGCCAATTTATTGGCAAATGAATTCCGTTTTTCTAACTAAAAATTCTATTTTATTTAAAATCTTCCTTCCTGTAAGTGAACGTTCACTTTAAATAAAAATTAATATATAATTTCCAACATAATCAAAATATGAATTAAATATTGGAGAATTTTGATGAGACAGTTAAACGAAATAGAAATTAATCAAATTCATGGCGGCGTGAGTACAGGCTTTATCGTTGGCGGAGTAGCCGGTGGTCTCACTGCCCTTGTCATAATGTCACCCCTACTTATCATGGGGTTAGCAATGAATCCTCTCACTTTGACCGAAGCTGCACAGATAGGCGGATATTTAGGGATCACAGCATTAGGTGGCGCTTTAGTGGGGCAATGTATTGAATATACATATCAATAAAGGTAAATAATAATGAGAACATTAGAAGCAAATGAAATGCCTATGGTTGCCGGTGGTTTTGGACAATATACAATAACCGGTACACTTGTTGGTGCAATAACAGGTGAAATTTATCGAGAACTTTTCTTTGCTGGTGCCTCCCTCGATGGCATAGTTTTTGTCGCCGCAGGTATAACAGCAAGCTTAATGATAGGCCTTATTGCTGATATTATCATTGAAATGCAAAGTGAGAGGAATATTTGATTTTGAGCGGCATATCTTTTAATGGCAAAGGGAGAAAAGAGCCGCTGCTCCCTTGTGGAGTTCATCATTAGGGATATCTTTTACACTCAACTCGGTAAGCGTAGGTTGGGCCGTAAGGCCCAACAACCAAAAGCTTCGTAATTGCATTGGTGTTGGGCCTTACGGCCCAACCTACTTCACTCTTCAAACATTTCCCCTCTCTCGTTTTGGGAGAGGGTATCCCAACTATATAGTTATGCGGTAAAAAAAATTATCTGCTTTCATCTACTTGTAACAGATTGAAAAATCAAGATATTCAATAATTCATTTTATGTATTTACAACAAAATTAGTTTGTTCAAATGCTTTAAACCTTAACTAAATGACATATAAGATTGAAGGATATATACCGCCTTTAAAAGGAGGATATTCATGAGTACCAGTGGTGCCCAACCTTCAAGAGCAGCGGGGGCAGGTGCGTCAAATCCGTTAGCAACCTTAAAAGGTATTCTTGATCCTCGTGAAAGCTCTCCTCAAGATGTCATGACAATGCAGGATCAAAAATTTAATGAGATTATTTCATTATTCAAACACATATTTGAACCACAAAACTTCAATAATTTAAAAATGGATCAATTAGAAGCCATATGGCTATATATGGCTTTTTCTCTTTACGTTCATCACTGGGCTAATCAAAAAAATGTTTTAAATGGGAATACAAAAAAAGAAGCCATTAAAGCCTTGGACATTTTAGCAGTACCATGCATTACAACACTTATAAAAAATGTTGATAATCACAAAGAGCACAAAAATATTCCGAATATTTCTTACCATCAAAAATTATTACAAGTCAATGGAAATCTATTTGCTTTTGCTCATAATTTACCATCAAGTGAAATTGCTTCTGGTTTAATATTTGGCTTTGCACCGGAACAATTAAATTTTTCAGCAGGAAAAGCACAACAAAGAGCAAAGGAAGCTGCCAGTAAATCAGAATCGATCGTAAATGCCGAACTATCTAATATTCTTCAACAGCATCCCTCTTTTTCTCCAATAAAAAGTGAAACCCAACATATTGACCCACTAAGTGGGTTAGAGCTCGATTTTCCTTTAAATGGGAAAGTAACGATCGAAACAGACGGCATTCATCACTTAAATGCCGGCAAAAAACATGAAATGATTCATCATTTTAAAGCGTCTTTACTGCGTGAACATGGATGGACTCGTATTCCTATACCAGTGCAAGGCAATAACATTGGCCTAAAAGCGCAACTTATTGCAGAAATGTTAAAGCTAAATCAAGTCAATGACTTTAATCAATCTTATCAAAAGCTTATGGATTTTCGCATGGCATTGCAGAATGAAATTATTAGCGCAAGTCTATTCATTAATGATATAAATTTCCCAGCAAAAGAAAAAATACTGATCCGTCATTACCAAGCTGATTTATTAAAAATTGATAAAGAAATTGCTACAGTGATAAATCATAGATCTTTAGAAAGAAATTTATCAGCGCTTTGCAGCGCTAACATCTCTGACGTGCATGCCAAATTAAAAAGTGTAAACCTCTCAACTGTCAAGCATGATGAGAACATAAAGAAACTTCAACAAGACAAAGCGGCTGAAAAAAGCAAAATTGATGCTCAAGTAGCCGAATCGCCACTTTCTAAGAACATTGAAGAGTGCAAACGTAAAATAAAAAAAGCTGAGGAGGCTAAAATAAGATATGCATCAAATAATGACAACGAAAGCATTAAAAAAGCTGATGTTTATATAGAAAAGCATAATAAAGAAATTGCAGTTTTAGAAAAAGAAATAGAAATGATGTATACATCAAAGCTCAGCTTTTATGATCAAAAAATTAGCGAAGAATTGGGAAAGAAAGAACGTTCAGATGCTATTATTTCAAAAATTATTACTTTGCCTCTCAAAGCAGTATTTGAAGCCAAAATTGCATCATATGAAGATACCTTCCAGCAATTAAAAGAAAAAGAATTTAAACGACGTCAACAGGTATCAGAGCAACACAAGCAAGATGAATTGAGGGATCGCCAACAAAAAGAAGCAATGCGGCACAAAGAAGCTGCAGAAAAGCAGCATAGTAAGTCAGATGCAAGGCAAAAACACGATACAACTGGACGAGAACGAGGATCGCAAAAAGACAAAAGTAAACGCGAAGCTAGCCCTAAAAGTACAGGTAGCGGTTCCCGCACTAGTTGTCGTAGTAAAAAGAGCAGCAGAAGTAGGAGTCGCAGTCGCAGCAGAAGTAGGACCCGAAGAGTTACTTTAAATAAACATGATAGAACCCCAACAGCAGCAGCTAAACCAGCTACTCATTCTCAATCTAAGTCTAGTGAACCACCCCCTAAGAGCCAGGGCACACATCACACTCACAAAGCAAAAGATAGAAGCCGAAGCCCTGATTATATTAGTGCTGATGCGGCTTCAAAAGAAGCAGTAAATCCATCGCGTGAAAAACACAGCGTTCATAGAGATCGAGATGATAGAGATAGAGAGCGAGATTATAGAGATGGCAGAGATCACGCCAGAAACCATAAAAAAGATCATGATCACAGAGAGCGTAGCAGGAGTAGGAGTAGCGAAAGACATGAAAGACATAAAAATGCTCATGACGAGCATGCCAAAGTGGAGGCAACAGTTGCCACTGCAGCTGCAGCACAGGAAAGACCAAAGCCTCATGCAGTAGAGCATATGCAAAGGCATAGAAGTGTTGGTCCGGCATTTCACCAACACAAACAGGGGCATGCACCTTTGTCTACACCTGCGCAGCTACTGAAGCCACCAACACAACCTAATCCTGCCAATACAAGCAAGCCTAAAAGAGGTCCTTAGCAGCAAACGAGATTCCCCTCTTTCTTCCCCTTTCCCTTTATAATCTAGTGGTGCAGGCATCTGTTTCACCTATAAACCTAAATGGTGAATATACTAATAACCAATCAATCTATGTATTACCACTTAATCCGTCCACATCTTATCCTCTCAATTTTCACGCATATCGCATTTTACGTGCAGCAAAAGTGTCATTTTTTTATCATATGCATATAAATATAAAACATGATTCTAAGATTCTAGGGGAGATTATCATGCTTACCTTTAAAAGCGACAACAATACAAATTGGAAAGAAATTCTAAAAAAACAAAATTTCTACAAAAGCCGCAACCAATGTGGCGATACTTACTCTGCAACTCAAATCGAAGAACTTCAACGAGAACTCAATGAAACAGGCAAAAACAAAATAAAAAGAAATGCTGATTTAAATTTTTCAGTCATTAAAGGTACAAGCGGGGATTTGTTTTCTCTTTATCATGGCGCAATCACAAGCGGAGATTATGGGCGTCTTAAATTTGCCAGGAATCTTAACAATGGTGAATTATATTTAATGAAACAGCAAACCTACGTTGAAATAGATGCTGAATTTGAAAAAGAAGAAACTATTAGAGAAAGATTTGATAGAGAATGTCAATTTTCACATATCGCAGGCATACATGTAGATGAACGATATATAGATGATAAACACAATTACCAATTCATTCGTATAATTGAGGGTGTACCTTTAAGTCATTTTATAGAAATAATTAAAAATCAGCCATTGACAGCATTAGAAGAAGCAAAATTGGCTTTAAGTTTTTTAAAAGCGCTTGAACGTTTATCTAAAAACAATATTAAACACCGAGATTTACATCCTGGCAATATCATGATTGATCCCATCGACATGAAAGTTACTTTCATAGATTATGGTAAAGCGCAAGAACTACAAACGGTTGAAAGTGATTCAGAAGAACGCGATGAATACAGCGAAGAAGAAAATATTTCTGATATAGAAGAAGCTACTAAATCAATTCTTAGAGTATTTCAACCAGAAACTGATTTGCACCTGATACTTAGAAATCTAAAACGAGATCGGCAATTACATCGTGCGCTTGATTCAGTGAATGCCTATAAAGTTTCACAAGAGCGTAAGCATAACAGAAATGCTTTCGCACAAAAGAGTCAAAATGTATTTAAAAAACGAAAGGCAAAACATACATCATTTGGTGATCAAAAAGAAAATAACGTTGAGATAGGCATTACATCTGACGAAGAAGCAGCTGATGGCAACTTAATCGAAAAATCTTTATCACTAATATCTACACTTCCATGCTCGAAACGTCGGATGTAACATCATTTAAATTAACAGTAATTTAGAACAGCTTAAATAATTGGCTTATATTATTAACATAAACATCATATAGGCCATCCCTTCTCTTTTATCTGGTGATCAAATTCATATAAACTTAATGAATATCCATCATCATCATGGTGCCTGCATGAAAAACCAGTACGATGCCTTGTTAAAGGCTTGCCAAAATGGAGAAGCTGATAAATTCCAGCAATTATTTTCCTCTCTTTCAGCAGAGCAAAAAATTGAATTTCTTTCCTACAATGACTATGAAGCCTATCACCAAGCCATGGCAAGTGGTAATTTAACGCTTTTTGAGGGTATAACCGCCGCTATTATTAAAAGCTTTGCAACTGATATGATGGACGAAGAGGAAGTGTTGATCCCCGCTTTTGAAGCAAGACAAGGAGAAGGGTTTATCCAGGCTTTAGAGCGTCAACATTTAGCGATAGTTGAGTCTATGCTATTTGTATTGTTTCTAGATTATTATTGTAATGAAATTATTAATACAAAGAGCAAATACATTCAATTTGTCCTACAGCATAGCAACTTAAAACCAGCCATTCCTGATCTCTTCAAACAAGCTTGTGCAACTGATCTTGATACAGTAAAACGATGGGTCGATATTTTACCTAACGAAACTTTGATAGAAATATGCAATCCTAAATTTTCAGAATTAAATCAGGAAGCCTCGCGTTCTTGCTTTTACTACGTTGCCTCACCAGAGATCTTGGATTTTTTATGGAACAATTTATCCCCTGTCATTCAAGCAACCATTGCAAATAATGTATTTCCCGGTTGTTTGGTTTATCAAGTTAAAAAAGAAGAAGTCGCTATTATAGAAAAAATTCTTTCTCTATTAGATGAAAAACAACAATCACATTGCTTCAAATTTGAAGATTATAATTGTTTTGTTTATGCAGCAGACAGAGGAAGTCTTGATATTATTAAATTGCTTTGGAAAACTTTCTCTTCAGAAGATAAAATAAATGCTTTAAAGGCAAGCAATTATGCTGCCTATCGATTGGCCAGTAAAGCCAATCATATTCAGATTATTTCCTTTTTAGAATCTGTGGCTCCAGCACCTATATTACTAGAAATGCAACCAGCCGTTTCACAGCCTATTAAATAAACAGAGGTAAGACCTGTTTTTCACAAGAAAGATATCTAACCAACAAATACAATAAACACAAAATAAGCTTTTTAACTGAAAAAGAATATTATAGAATGCATGCCGCCATAAGGTTAAATCCTTTGCCGTTTACTTATGGTTATGGAAGAAAAAGTTGTTGCACTTTTATTGTATTGATTTGTGCAATGTAAAGGAAAATTTATCACTGGCAATAATGTCTTAATGCACAATTTTGCATAAATTTTCCAGAGGATCTTGAGGTATGCTATTTGCTTTTTTTCCCTTACAACATTCCATTGAACAAAACAAATTTTTCCAGGAATTTATTCAACGCTGCCGCAGTGCAAGAATGCAGGGCTTGCCGACAGCGTTAGAAAAATTAGTCACTAAACAAGATATACACACAATTTTTGATTTGATTGAAAAAAATCTTTATTCCAAAATAGCACTAATGTCTCAAGGATCTAGCCTTCGTTTTGCCAAGAAAGACACGGGTTTAGCGCGCACATTTAATGTACTGCGTTTACCTAGCGGTGAATATGCGCTCGTCGTTGAAACGAAAAGTAAATTAGCAGATCACACAAGCTATTCCTCTCATAAGCAAACATTGCCTATAAGAGCGGGAACCATAAAATCGGGTAAGCCTGCCTGGCGAATTGATGGGTGGTTTAGTGAATATTTTAATTTAACTTGCACTTTTAGAAACAGCGCCGAGTTAGAAAGTCTTATGGATGAATATAAAATTTCAATGTTAATTAATTCCCCTTTTGTTAACAAATATATGTTGGGAGATAGGTATACTAACAACAAAGGGCAACCTACAATCAGTTTATATGCGCCAAAAGCACTCTTTAATTTAAAAGAATTTCTTTCTTTATATCCCCAAATAAGCTGTGAGCAAAAAGATATCTTTATTTCTGATTTGCTTTATGGAATAAAAGCATTTCAAGAGAAGGGTTATGTCCATCAAGATATTAAACTAGAAAATCTGCTGGTTTATTATTATAACGGATTCTATCGTTTAAAATTAAATGACTTCGGCCTTTCGTCCCGATACGGCGATACTTCCATTCTGCCTGTTGGTTCTCCGATGCAAAGTTCACCAGAAATTTTATATTTAAACAGTGTATCTTCAGCTTTCTACTTTGCAATGTACCAAACTCCAAATGTAAAAAATGGTCTTGCATATTGGGTAATGAGCAAAAATCGTAGCTTGTACCCCGCTCGCAATTCTATTAAAAGAAAAGAATTTGATACCCCACATTTTGCAAATGATATGTGGTCAGCAGGCATTGCTATTTTTTACCTACTCTATGGCCAAGCAGCCACACCTAAGGATTGGCAATTTATTCAATACAATCCATTATTGAAAGGTTTATTGCATCCTGAACGCCACCAACGGGTGAAAATAGATGAAGCTATTGCGCTTCATCAGTCTCAAACAATTGAAAATAGAAAAGTTGAAGCGATGCTAGCTTTGCCTTTCAATCAATTTATTCGAGATCCAGAAATTAGCGCTTTGTTTGAAACAGTTTCTATGCCGCGCCCTACTTACTTGCCGCAACAAAATGCGATAAGAAAGTCACCATCTAAAACTAGTTTTACAGCATCCCACACGCTCCATTTTGACAAAACGAGAACAAAAGGGCCATGGTAACGAATTCTTACGAATCAGGCATCAAATAGTGTTTCGCCTAAAAAATCATGTGGAAATGCACACATAGTTAAGTTAATTGCTCAATTATTTATGAAAAAATATGTACAACACCTACATTTTATAGTAATGATATGAAAACCAATTGGGGAACATGGATTCATTAATATCATGACGTACATTGAAGCTATCACTGAAAAAAAAGCCCTTAGCACTCAAGAGCATATTGTGTATGTTGGATACGATGATAATGAATTAAATGAACTACTTGATGAGCACAAGTCGCGTCAACTCTCTGGAGCATATTTCGGTGAGCATGATTCATTATTACGGATCTACACAGAAAAAGGGGATGAGTATATTGCTGTATTTAAGGCAAAAGAAGATTCATTATTCCGCACAAGCCAAAGCTTTCAGACTTTAATCGATAAACACGACAGGCTCATGCTCTGTGCCAATGGATATCTTTATCGATATCTCATCAATGAAAAGAAATGTATATCGGTTACTGATTATGATTGTCCTCATATGAGATCTGCAGATTATTATGGTCTTGCTTCATCACTACATCAATTAATGATACTGGTGACGGTCGATGGGGTAGTTGCTGTAAATTGGGAAAAAGAATTATGGCAAACACCTCTAAAATGGTCTTACGCTGGCTATCTTAGCCTGGAGAAAATTGATGAAAACTATGTACATGCTGAATATTCAGCGCCCTCTCAGCCACTAGAGGGGGGACAATTGGCTATAGAATTATCGAATGGAAAAATTTTTGAAAAACAATTCAATCAAGGAAGGTGGTCACTTTCTGAGTTTCATGAATAATAAATGCTTATCTTATGCTCTTCTTTTCAACAACAAGCTCTCTTGCCTGCTTAGCTATAAGCGTAATGCATTCAAGGATTACATTTACCCCCTTCTTCTTAGAATTATTTCAAAGATTGAGAATTATCTTGAATTCACAACACAGAATTTTGGAGGCGCATCAATGTGACTTCAGAAGTAGCTACTTTGAAAAATTTCAATGATACAAGCTCAAGCTCTTTATCATCTAAAAGTTCCCTTTTAAGCTTGTTCAACTCTTATGAAATATTTCTAAACATAACGTGGCTGCTTTTGTTCAAAACGGCAACTGCGTCTACGTCCATTCTCATCCATTTTGCTTCCCATGCCATTATGACGCTGCTGAAAGTTGTTCCTGCGTGGATCAAATGAATTGTTTCTTTTACGGCATAGATCATAATACGCTTGATGAATGATTTTTTGACGTTCTAAAATTGGAGGATGTTCATCCCAAAGGCATAAGGCTACTTTCGGCAAGGTTTTATTTTGTTCAGCACCATTTTCAATCCATTGAGCTATTTTATATTTTACGAAAGAGAATGGATTGAAAAAATGCCAGCAAAAATCTTTATCTGAAGATGATAGATCGCTATTGTGATTTTTCATAGCTTCAAGGCTAGAAGCAAGCACGTCAGAATTCAATAGCTGTATTGAGCCAATGTCTGCTCGGATCTCTTCTTCTCTTCTGAAACCAAGATAGAAAAACCGTGAGAATGTTGCTAAAGATAAACATGTAACAAAACTTTGAAAAAATCCTGGCATATTGTTGCCCATAGCGAAAGCTAAAGGCAACATTGGATCTATGCTCAAAAGCAAAGTCACGCATAGCATACTAGATGTATATTCGAACGTTTTAAGCGTAATCCAAGATAATGATGGCTTAGGCATGATCAATCTAAAAGCAAGACTCGCAAATGCCAGTTGCATTAATGCGTAAGGCATTTGTAAAGTTTGTAATAAATCATTTTGGAAATTTTCTTTCAGCATCGAAAGTGAGTTGATTACAATATAGAAGGAAATAAAAGATTGAATTGATGCCGACATTCCATAATTAAGCCTATAGGTGGCATGATAAAAAAAAGTTTGATTTAAGTGTGTAATTTCATGCGCCATGAAACCCATAATCTTATCGAAATTTTTTACTTTGCGAAGTAATCCTCTTAGTACAGTGATAGTATTAGTTTCAAAAATTGCGAAGGCATTTGGATTGATGTTCTCTTCTACATGCACATTAAAATGGGATATATTTGCTTTTTTTGCTAGGCGACTACATTCGTATATTATCTTTTCTTCTAATTCAATTTCAGTAGTGGTTCTTGATTCACACGCTGGATGGCGACGACAACGAGTATGCCCAGGAGAAAGTAAATTTATAATTATATCGAGTGTATATCCGATGCAGAAATTTACTTCTGGCAAAATGGCGCAGGCAAGGTATAAAGAATTCGGTCCTAATAACTGATTTGCTATAAGTGCACTTATCAAAGCAAAAGCAGGTTGATAAAACCGTACATAATGCTCATAACTTGGTAAATAATGGCTCAGTATGGGTGGAATGTTTCTCCCTAACTCTGCTGCACCTATGATTGCTGCTAATGACATTGGGATCTTTAATAGATAAGGGGATGCCAAGGTTAAAACGGAGTGACCTAAAAAATACCCGATTTGTCTGATTTGTTGCCACATATTATAAACCCTAGCACTCTAGAGAATTAGTCCTGTATTATTGTAAAAGTGTTTCTTGAGAAAAATTACAATTATACAAGCCCAACCCGTTATTCTTTTTTTGCCTTCGCTAACGCGATGACATGACTCGTAGGAATGGGGATTCCATTCCCCTATAAAAACAGAAGCGTCTGTGAAATACTTTGAATTACAAAGTTCGCAGTTTAGCTGTAATCGATTTTTTCAATTCCGTTTCAGATAAACCTTGAGCTGGATTTGAAAGCGTTTCTACTAAGGCTGTTCTTTGTTGAAGATTTAATGTAGCCGGAATTTCCCGTTCGCTTCTAAGATTTTTGAAAGCACGGCAAATTGCTTTGTAACATAAATTTGCTTCCAACGGATTGGTTGCAGGATCTTGCAACAAATGCTCACGAAAAAACTTTCCTGTTGCTAATTTAGCAACCCCTTTGAATGAACTATCTAGCTCTGCTTCCGCTGCAAGTGGTTCATAAGGTAAAGCACCTGTCATTATTTCTTGTTTGAAATTTTCAGAAATCTTAAAAGGCACTTGTTGCATTAATTGCTCAGAAATTTTAGCATACAACTCATTCGGCAGTTCCATACCATATTGCTCTAAGAGGCATTTTTTTCTGGCAAACTCGTTTTCCACATTATATTGATGCCACAATAAAATTTCCGTTGCATCATTATGTCTCTGGAACATTTGATTTTGTACATGCTGAGGTTTTCTCAAACCATTTGCTTGGCTATAATCACAAGTATTCGCACCCGCTGCGATTAAAAGCTTTACCATATCAATATTGCCATTTTCATGCGCAATATCTAAAGCAGTTTGCTTTCCATAAGTTTGATATCCAAGATGTGCTCCAGCTTTTATGAGTTCTTGTACGAGCACTATATCACCCGCTCTAACTGCATAATGTAGCGGCGTTTCATAGCATAATGTCATCGCATTAACATCGGCTCCTGCTTTAATTAAGGCAATAGCCATATCGTGCATGTCTAATCTAATCATTCTATGTAATGGGGTATCATAACGTGAAGCAGTTAAATCTGAAGTGACATCATCCAAATACCAACCCTCATTAATGGCTTGGAGTAATTCTGCTTTTAAGCCCGGCACGTCGCTCGGATCTGCTTTGGCTAATTCTTTTGAAATGCTTAGCACCGGCGATTCTATTTTAATAAAAGATTTGCCAGGCCAACTCATGGCTATCATCTGGCTGCGCGTCCAATCCTTCAATGAATCCAACATATACAATACCCCTTCATTCATAATAAAGCCACACAAGTATACTAACTAACTATTTTTTCAAAAGAAATAGCACATTAAATAATTCAGAAAAGTGGCAAAAAAGATGAGATAAAAGGCGTGGAGTAATCACGTGAACAAAAATTCACTTATCGGCATAGCGCGAAACCGGAGCACAAGATCAGACTTGTATTATCGTAAATTATTTTTCTTAACCCCTGATGGAAAAAAAACACTTAGTGAGAGAAGGCTAGGTCAGGCTTGTATTATTGTAAAAACTTTCCTTGAAAATAATGTAATAATACAAGCCTGATCATATTTGATTGATGAAATACTTTGCGGGAATGTCTCTATATCACATAGAAACCTATTAAAATTGTTTGATATCCTAATTACACCATTCCACGTAATCCTGATATCTATCTGATATTCTAACTCCTAGAATATTTAGGGCTCAAAGGCGCCTTATTAATGCTGGTGATACCAAATGTTAAGATTTTATCTAACATTAACGCAAACAAACATATTAAAACCCAAAACAAAGAAAAAGCACCTTTACTATAAGGCATCATATCGTATTATAAAGACCACATCATCCACCTGAACTATAATAGCCAAAGCATGCAGATGAAAATATGACAAAATTGCTTAACCAACACCGTGAGCACCTATCATCAATAAACTATGTGCAATGCAGTTCATTAAGATTACATCATATTCTTTGTGCACATTTCGACTAAGCGCATCACACATGATAAGTCATCTTTTATTTGTAACTTAATCGTCTGAATTTAAATAAGTAACGCTCTTCATCAACTCCCTACTCATTCATAACTGCGATAGGCATTGCTTCACAGCCAAATGAGCATCCAACTCGTTTTAACTAAATGTATGAATTACTATCTATACTTGTTAACATTTAGCAGCACTATAGATTTTAGTAGTCAGGGATAGTTGAATGGATCGAGAAAAATTAAACCAAATTGCTTCTGCTTATGAAAATGAATTATTTTGTTATAATCCTGAATTGGCAATGTACTTTGGAAGAAATAATGTTGAACATGATAAATTTAAAGACCATTCTTTAAAAGCCACATATGCGTGGCAAAGAACAGAAGATAATTTTTTATATCAATTAAATCAATTAAGTGAAAACAACTTAAAAAATTTTCCTGAATACTTAACATATCGCTTATTAAGACAAACTCTAATTGATAATAAAAAAATCCGAATATGCAAAGAGGAACTTTGGAATATTAATCCTCAAACCGTAAATGCGTATGACTTTTGGCAAAGTTCCTTGATGATGCTTGCGGAGAAGCAACCAATAGGCAAAGAAGAATATCGCAAGTTTGCACTAAAACGCTGGGAAACATTTCCTGAAGTGGTAAAAGATGAGATAGATAATTTAAAAGAAGGCTTGGCATTAGGATTTTCTGCGCCAAGATGCATTGTTCAAGTTTTTTTAAATTCACTAAAAAGCATTCTTCATTCTTCAATTATCAATTCTCCTTATTTTGATTTTGCAAGGAGAGATGATGATACTAAATTCAAGCAAGCAGTAGAAGAATTAATAAAAGTAAAAATTAATCCTTCCATCCAGAAATACACTCATTTTTTAGAAAATGAATATCTAATTGCTGCAAGAAATGAAATAGGTATAAATTCTCTTCCTTGCAGCGATGAGGGGTATATAGCAAAGTTACAAAAAGAAACCACATTAAACATTCAAGCTAACGAAATCTTCCAATATGGTATTGAATATATGAAGGAGCTAGAAGAGGAGATAGTTTCTATTGGCTATAAAATTTTTAAAACCAAATCATTGGAGGAAATATTCAGGTTAGCAAAAAGCGAGCCCCAATTTAGATTTCATTCAGAAGAAGAGATCCTTAAATATAACCGTTTAGCACTTGCGCGCGCATACAATCGAATGCCATTATGGTTTAAAAATATTCCTAAATCAAACTGTATTATTAAGCCATTTTCAGCTCATTTTGGTCAAATGGGTACCGTAGCAGAGTATCATCCACCTAATCTGGACGAACAAAGTCCAGGAATTTTTTACATTAATACGTATGCCCCAGGGGAACAAAACCGCCTTAATCATGAAGCAGTTCTATTTCACGAACTGATACCAGGGCATCATTATCAAACAGCTTTACTTTATGAAGCAGATTTATATCATTCGTTAAATAAGTATCTATGGCATAATGGTTATGATGAAGGGGTAATCCCCCCATTTATAGCAGTATCTAAAAGTAAAAACCTAGGCTGTTTGCGCCAGTTTCATTTTAGGGGTTATTCCTCCGAGAGCCATATTAGGCCTTTCATGGTTGTAATGCCAGAGCCAATC